>Ga0114922_10000032_pt1 | contig 116076 bp, 112 predicted proteins | sample AartaG_FD_100975 | JGI IMG/M metagenome (GOLD analysis project Ga0114922, IMG submission 100975) | Deep subsurface microbial communities from Aarhus Bay to uncover new lineages of life (NeLLi) - Aarhus_00045 metaG | ecosystem: Environmental > Aquatic > Marine > Oceanic > Sediment | place...
CAGTAGGATCATCTATAAAGTAACCTTTGTCTATAAGATCCTTCCAGGTCATAAAGACTGCTTTAACCTTGGGATCGTCGTATTTTTCCGTACCTAGCATCAGGTTAATGTGAAACTCAGGACCGTTTATTCGCATATTCAGGTAATCGAACCAAGCTGCTGCGGTCCATCGGTACTTATTACCGATAGTAATGGGGATAATTCCGTTATCCTTGAGTGTCTCACATACTGTCAGAAACTCATCCCAGGTTGTGGGCACTGCCAGGTTATACTGTTCAAATACTGCCTTATTATAATATACTGCCCACCAGTAGTAGCTTGTAGGTAGCAGGTACTGTTTGTCATCAACTGTACTTAGCGCCTTAAAGCCCTTGGGAATGGAATCGTTCCAGCCCGTACTTTCCCACAAGTCACTGATATCCTTGACCTGACCATTGTCAATGAAGAAACGGGCTCGGTTGCCGGCAAACCAACTCAGAACATCCGGCGGAGCTGAAGAAGTCAGATAAGCACGAATGGCCTGTTTGAAGTCTTCGTGGTTCACTATGCTGTGAATTACATCAATGCCGGGATTGTCTTCCTCAAACATGCTAACAAGCAATTCATCGACTATACGTGGTTCCGGGTCGCTAGCGTATGTATTGTATATTACCTTGCCCGTCACAGCAGCTCCGTCTGCATCCGCATCAGCATCAGCATCAGCATCTGCATCTGCATCAGCATCAGCATCTGCATCTGCATCAGCGGCTGCATCAGCGGCTGTACCATCTTTACCTTCACAGCCGAATAATGAAAAAGCTGAAACCAAAGATATGCTAATTACTATAATTAATATCCATAATAATGATTTTTTCATTTTAAAAATCCTTTCTCTGTAAAAACCTTAATTAAAAAAAATATATATCTATAAAACACCTCCTACCATCCTTTACTTTCTATTTTATTTTTGGGATTTGTCTGTGACATAATTCTAACACAAATATCATATTGGTTACCCTGAACAAATCTCCTTCAATCTCGTTCCTCTCACCTCCTCTTAAAGTATCTTTACACTATTTTATCTTATTATATTATCTCTTTCTATTATATTTTAGTATTTTTGAAGAATATAATTTTTAGATACATATATATTCATAATAAATTTATTGACTTGCTATTTTTAGGCTAACAGCTCTTACTGTGTCAAAGATTATCTGCTAAATCAAAAATTTAACAAGCACTTGCGCAAGTGCTTCCTTATATTATAAAAAATAAATGCTTATGTCAAGCTTTTTAAGTTTTCCCCGTAGTGATTTATCTCTGCAACTTAGAATTTTATTTGATTATTCAGTTACTGTTATGCATGAAATAATATCCACTCCGCTATTAAATATATTTCTACTTAATATATCCCCCATTCTAATAGGAGGCTTAATTTTTATTTTTTTTATTTGCTTAACAAAATTTATAATTTTATCTTTTGGTACAGGATTATTTGTTTTTACCGGCAATCTATTAAGTCTTTTAGAATCTATTTTTATAGTAGTGGTAATAATACGCCTCGGGTCTATGATTTCTTCTTCTGCAAAAATCTTCCCCTTTTTGCATTTGTAACCTTTGACAATATATGAACAACCATCAATCGAATTTATTTTTAAATTACATCCTACCGGACAAACAATACAGGTTAATTTCTTATTCAATTTAATTTTCATTATAATAAGTTCCTTTAACATTTAAATTAATAATATTTTTTTTATTATCAAAATTAGAAAAATATTTATTTTTAACATTTAAAAGTATCATCTCTCCGGGTGTTATAAACTTAAATTTTTTTTCGAATTTTATTTCCGGCATCTCTACAACAGCGTCCCTGATGGGTCTTTTCACACGTATCCTAAACTCAACATCAAACTTACCACTTACTTTTTGAGGTACAACGTAATTAATATTTTCATTTATATTAATATTAATTTCTGTTTTAATTTTGTAATTGTATTTTAAATATTTAAAAGCATTTTCTGCAGCTAAATAGCCGTCTTGCGTAACATTATCAACAAGGTCGTTGACATATAATGAGTTACCACATGAAAAAATCCCTCTTACTGACGTTTCAAAGAATTCATTAACATAAGGCGCTCCGGAGTTCTCATCCAATCTTATTCCTGCCGACTTGGCTAATTCGTTCTCCGGAATAAGACCGACTGACAAAATTAAACTATCACAAGAAATTCTTTTTCTTGATTTTTTTATTATATTAAGACCTTCATCAACTTTCGAGATATCAACTGCCTCTATTCTTTCATTACCATAAATATTGGTTACGGTATGATTGAGACATAATGGTATGTTATAGTCAAATAAACATTGCATTATATTCCTTTTTAGCCCTGAAGAAAAAGGCATTATTTCAAAAACTCCCTTAACATTACAACCTTCTAGTCTAAGTCTCCTGGCCATTATTAAGCCAATATCCCCTGAACCTAAAATGATAATATTTTTCCCCGGTAAATAACCTTCAATATTTACCAATCTTTGAGCCAATCCGGCTGTAAATATTCCCGAAGGTCTTGAACCCGGAATATTTATAGCCCCTCTTGTTCTTTCTCTGCAGCCCAAAGCTAAAATTATGCTCTTAGATTTGATCTCTTTTATACCATTATTTTTACCAATAACATCAATGCTCTTATTTTTATCTATTGCCAAGGCCATCGTATTGAGCATCAATTCAACATCTAGCTTAAATAATTTGTTAATAAATATTTGAGCATATTCCGGACCTGTTAATTGTTCACCCAATTCTTTAAGACCAAAACCGCAATGGATACATTGCGGCAAAATACCTCCTAAAAAATCATCTCTTTCAATCAATACGATTTTTTTTAGTCCCATTTCAGCTGATCTAATAGCTGCAGCAATTCCTCCGGGCCCTCCGCCTATTATTGCAACATCATAATCTAACATAATACCATCACTTTTATTAATTCATCCTTGTCTTTATGATTTTCGCATTATTACCTTTTTTAGTTATTTCTTCATAAGGTATATTTAATTCTTCAGAAATTATTTTCATAACTCTAAGCAGACAATATCCTCCCTGACATCTACCCATGCCTGCCCTGGTTCTTAGTTTTATTCCATCGATATTAGTAGCACCTCTTTTTATTGCTTCAATAATCTCTGCCTTCGTAACATTTTCACATCTGCAAATAATTTCGTTGTAATTTTCATCCAAACTAAATCTTTTAAAATTTTTTAATAAACTATCAGGTTTAAATCTTTCAATTTTTTTCCTTATCGGGTAAAAATTTTTATTGCCCTCCAAATCAATCTTTAGGTCTCTTAAAATATCTATGACAATTTGAGCAATCGAAAAAACACATGTTAGGCCGGGTGACTGAATACCTCCAATATTAATGAATTTATCATTAACATGCGAAGAACCAATAACAAAATCATTTGTACTGCTCACTGCTCTTAAGCCTGCAAAACTGGAAATGACTTTCTTGAAAGGTATCTCCGGAAAAAGATCTTTAATCTTCTGTTTTATTTTACTTAAACCTTCAAATGTGGTAGATAAATCCCTAAAATCCGTATATTCAAAATTTGGTCCCGCCAAAATATTATTATCTACTGTAGGCGTAGCCACCACGCCTTTGGTGCTTTTACCTGGAATGCTGAAATTGATTATATTTACAAAACCTGTCGTATCATTGTCAAAAACGAAATACTCTCCTTTGGCTGGATGGATTTCAAAAGAATAATCTCCTATCATATTTGCTATGTTATGCGCAAAAATACCTGCAGCATTGATCAAAACTTCTGCTTCAATCTCAATAAAAGGTGTTTTTAAAAAAAAGTGCTTTAAATGTTTCGCAAAATCAATTTTATTTACTGCTGAGTTAAGCAAGAATTCTACGCCATTTAGTTTAGCATTTTCATACAACGCAAATGCAGCTTCATAAGGAGAAGTAATGCTTGCTTCCTTGGCTAAGAGACTTGCACAAACTTTCTCATTTATATTCGGCTCAATTTTTTTTATATTTTTACTGCCGTATATGATTTTTAAGTCCGTTAAACCATTGTCTTTACCGTTTTTTAATAATCTTTCTAAAACTTTTATTTCAGATAAATTTAGAACACTGACAAGTGAACCTGTATTTTTTAGTGGAATATCAAGCTCTTCTGCATTTTTCTTAAACAGAAGATTTCCTTTATGGCATAGTGATGATCTTAAGGTCCCAGGACTTTCTGCATACCCGGCATGAATTATTCCGCTATTTGCTTTGGTCGTGCCGCAGCTTACATCGGATTCCTTTTCAACTACCAGAACTTTTTTCTCAAATCTACTTAGTTCCCTGGCAATTGCACAGCCTACTATTCCCGCACCAATAATAACAACATCTTTTTTTATTGATTTCCGTTTCATTATTCATCCCAATGCAAAGTCTTGGAAAGGGCCTTGCACCATCTTTTATAAAGTTTTTCCCTGAGATCTTTCTTAATATTAGGAATATATTCTTTTGAAATATTCGAGTCTATAATATCTTCAATACTATTAAATAAACCGTAACCTATTGCTGCTGCGTACATTGTTCCCAATGCCGTAAATTCACCAAACTCAAATGCTTTTATTTTTATACCGGTAAGATCTGCCAATATTTTACAAAATACTGGGTTTCTTGATACACCGCCATCAATTTTTATTTCTTCTATTGATAAATTAGCATCTTTTTCCATAGCTTCAACAACATCTCTTGTTCTGTAAGCCAAAGCTTCCAGTGAAGCACGAATAATTTGCCTGCCATCAGTATCTCTAGTTAAACCTATAATCATTCCTCTGGCATAAGGATCCCAGAAAGGCGCGCCCAATCCTGTGAAAGCAGGAACAAAAAAAAGCTTATCATTATAACAAATATCAGCTGCTTTTAATTCTATTTCCTTATATTCTTTAATTAGTTTAAGACCTTCTTTTAACCACTGAAAAACGCTACCAGCGTTGTAAATTGATGCTTCCAAGGCGTAATTAATTTTTTTATTATTCGACTCATAGAAAATGGTAGTTAATAAATTATTTTTGCTAAAAATCTTTTCTTCTCCTGTATTTACCATTAAAAACGCGCCTGTTCCATATGTGCTTTTAATATCACCCTTTTTAAAACATCTCTGTCCAAAAAGCGCTGCTTGCTGGTCACCTAAAATCGCACATATAGGGATTTCTTTTTTAAAAACTGAATTTTTCTTTGTATATCCAAAAATAGCACTTCCAAAGCTTGGTAAAACTTCTGGCAATATTTGTGTTGGAATGTTGAATATTTTTAATAAATCCTCATCCCATAATAAGGAAGATATATTAAATAACATTGTCCTGGAGGCATTAGAAACATCGGTTAAATGATTTCCAGTCAATTTATAGACTATCCAACTATCTATAGTACCGAATTTTATTCTGCCTGAAATTAATTCATTTTTTAAAAAGCTGCTATTTTGAAGGACCCACTCAAGTTTTGTTGAAGAAAAATAGGGATCTACAACCAAGCCGGTTTTCTGTTTTATTGAATCTTCAAGTCCACTTTTTTTAATTTCCAGGCATCTATCGGAGGTTCTTCTATCTTGCCAAACAATTAAATTTGATAAGGGCTTGCCGCTTTCGCAATCCCAAATCATTGTTGATTCTCTCTGGTTACAAATACCAATTGCTGCAATTTTAGATATATAAGTACTATCATTAATGGCATTAGCAATAACATTTTCGGTAGTGTTCCATATTTCTGTTGGGTCTTCTTCAACCCAGCCATATTGTGGATATTTCTGCTTTACAACGCTAAAATACTCGGATACAACCTCACCTAAAAGGTTGAATAATATAAATTTTATTGTCGTGGTTCCTATATCTATAATACCAATATACTTTTGATTTTTTATACCAACTCCTTTATTTACAATATTTTCCTTCATATAACCCTCCTTTCCTTTAATAAAACACTTATATTTAATCTGATTTGATAGCTGTTTGCAATTTTATAATATTAATCTAATTTTTTATTTTAAAATAAGTTTGTTCATTATGTCTTCCTTGGTAAATTGTTAATAATTATAATTCCAAAATATTAACTTGATATAATAATATTTTTTTATATAATATATTAATACGTTACTATGTCCTAACATCATAACATACTATATTAAAAAATATAATTTTTTTCAAATTTTCTTTTTAAAGATTATTTTATATAATTAAAAAAATAATATTAAAAATTACGTCCATTAATATGTCTGATATTACTAATGAATTTTACAATTTCAAATTAGATAAAAATTTACCCATTCCTCTTTACTACCAAATTGAAAAATTTATAAGCAATAAAATTAGAAAAGGGGATCTTAAGCCCGGAGAAAAATTACCTACTGAAATCGAACTTATGAATTTATTAAAAGTTAGCAGAATCACCATAAGAAAAGCAGCTGAAAATTTATCAAGAAATAACCTAATTGAAATTAAAAAAGGCCAAGGAACTTTTATAAAATTTAAACAATTCTATGAACCCGTATTTGGTATACGTAGTTATACCGACGAAGCCCTAAAACAAGGATTTTTACCCTCAACCAAAGTATTGGAAATAAAAATAATTCAACCAAGTAAAGAAATAGAAAAAAATTTAAAATTAAATAAAGGCGATAAGATTTATTCAATTGCTCGTTTAAGGTATCTTAATAGCGAACCTACTGGATTGGATTATACATTCATACCGGTAAAATACACACCTGGTCTATCAAAAGATGATTTTGAAGAATACGGTAAAAGACAATCTCTTTATAATCTTTTAGAGACTAAATATAATTTAATTTTAGATGAGGCAGAAGAAATAATCACCGCTACACTAACAAAAAAGTATGAGTCAAAACTCTTAGGTTTAAAATTAAGATCGCCAATCAATTTAAGAAAGAGGGTTGTATATTTACCTAATAAATCTCCTTTACTTTACATGAAAGCTGTTTATAGAACTAGTTATAAAACAACATTAAAGGGCAGGCCTAGATAATAAAATAACATAAAGTTCATTAAAAATACTTTCAAAAACATTAAGTTCTTAAGTAACTTCTATTCAATTTAAACAATTCTTCCACCATGTCATCTATTTTATCCAGGGTTAGTACCGCACTTGTTAGAGGATCAAGCTTTATTGCCATTTTTGCAAGCTCTTTTTTCTTATCTTTGTCTGGTTCCAGGCAAGCCTTAGCCGCAAGAATTTGAACACCTATATTTGATCTATTCAGAGCTGCACACTGCTCCGGAAGATTTCCTACTTTTAGAGGTCTAATCCCATCCTTCCCCACAAGGCAGGGTACCTCTACGCATGAGTTTTGCGGTAAATTATCTATTAGGTTTCTATTTAACACATTTATATTGGCCCTAAAATATACACCGGTCTCCAGAGCATGGATTATATCCGGAAGATATTCAAGTGATTTCTTTATCTCTATATCTTTTCCCCCGGATACGATTTCCCTTACTTGCCTGTAATAATCATCTTTTCCCTTTAGAAGCTCTAAATGCCAACGGGTATCAACTTTATAGTTTTTTATAGTATTTTGGTTTCTCCTAAAATAAGGCAGGTACTCTGAAAGATGATAAGGAGATTCAGTAATAAAGTACCCAAAATGTTCAAGCATAGAAAACCTTACGTAATCATAAAGTTTTATATTCCCATATTCATTATCTTCTGCAAACTTTTCTATCAATCTTTTATCTTTGGCTATAGCTTTCAATTTGGGGTATGCATCTATCCCGTCGACTTTGTATGTTAGATACCAAGCCATATGATTAATACCTGCACACAAATAAGATACCTTATCCATTGATACACCCAGATAATTTGCCAGCAGATCTGCAGTACCCTGTACGGAATGACATAAACCATATGCCTCTATTTCAGTAGCATATAAGATAGATAACATAATTATACACATAGGGTTGGAATAGTTAAACAGTATAGCATTAGGGCATAGTTCTTTAATGTCCCTGCATATATCAATTATTATGGGTACCACCCTAAGTCCTTTAAATACTCCTCCGGGCCCTAAGGTATCTGCTACATTCTGATTTACCCCGAATCTATCTGTAATTTCCAGTTCTCTCCGGTATAGATCAATACCTCCGATGTCTACCGTGCTTACTACATAATCAGCACCAGCAAGCACTTTTTTCCTATCAGTTGTTGCTTCTATCTTTATGGAGCTGCCAATCTGGTCTTTGGCTTTATTTATAAGCTTTTGAATAATTTCTAATTTTTTACTATCTATGTCCACCAAGGATACGACATCAAGCTTCAAGTTATTAAGAAGAAGCAAGTCTCCTACCAGGCTTTTTACAAACACGGTACTACCTGCTCCGATTATTACTAACTTGGACAAAATCCACCCCCTTATAAATTTACTAAATCAATAAAGTAACAAGCTATTTTCTACTTTAGAATAAAACACCAATAATGTAAATTCGTGTAATATATTCTGCTTTACCAAATATAATTTTATTATTCTCAATATAAGTGCTTTTATAATTAATAAATCTTTTCTAATTCAAACCTTACGCAATTTCCTTAGAACTTAACTATAATAATTAAGAAATAACCAAGAAATAGTAAATCAATTATCCTTCCTTTTCTGTGATGTGCTCTCTCTTATAATCAACTTTGTCTTAAAAATACGTGTCTGTTTTGGTAAATCCTTATCTCTAACCCTGTTAAGCAACAGTTCCATTGCAACTTTACCTATCCCATATCTCTCCAGCTCTATTGTGGTCAGTGTTGGTGAGATTATCTCAGTCAACACTATGTTGTCCAGACCAACAACAGACATGTCGTCAGGGACTTTAATACCGCTGGCTTCAAAAGTTTTAATCGCTCCGATAGCTGTCAGATCATTTGAGCAAACAATTGCTGTTGGGAGTATTTTTTCTCTTAAAATTTTTCGAACTGTGCTGCAGCCGCCTTCAATCTTATGGTCACCTTCAAATATCTTATATTTCAAATCAACACCCTTTTGTTTTTCCACTGCATCAATAAAATTCTTTGTTCTTATTTTTGATGTTTTTAGTGTCTTTGGACCGCTGATAAAATAAATGATCCTGTGTTTAAGAGAAACCAAATATGAAACAGCTTCTATCATGCCGACCTTGTAATCAAAATACAGGCTGTCCACTCCTACATTTCTCTTGCCCCAATCTACCAGCACAAAATTTAAATGTGTATCTATAAGCTGGTTTATAATATTAGTGTCCACCTGACTGGAAGCTACTATTATTCCATCTACTTTTCTTTGGATTAATGCACTTATGGACCTTAAACCTTTTTCAATATCATAATCCGTATTGCATAAAAAAACATTGTAATCGTTCTTTACTGCCAGTTCCTCCACCCCCTGAACAAGTTCCGGATAAAAGGGGTTTCTAATATCAGAAATAACCAATCCGATAGTATGAGTTTTCCCTGTGGCAAGACTCCTGGCAAGAAGATTTGGCTGGTATTTTAATCTCTTCATTGCTTCCAGGACCCTTCTTTTCGTTTCGGGCATTACAAACCTTGTTTCATTGATCACATGTGAGACTGTGGTGGGAGATACTTTTGCTTTTTTTGCTATATCATTATAATTAACCATTACATACTCCTAGAAAGTAATAAAATTAAAGTAAGCGCTTGCGCAACATTCATTTTATCACAACTATAATTAAAAAAATATATATCCCCAAACAAATTTATTATTTATATGCACAGACCATATATTTATTGTTAATAGAGTTACCGTAACTTATGGTATTAAAAGGCTGTACCCTGTATTTATTATATTTCAATATTTCTATAATAATATAAATTACCTTATAATATACAGGAGATTTAAAGCCATGTGATTTACTGTATAAACGGAGTCCATATGGATATGAAAAAAACAGTATTATTGTATTCTAAAAATAAAAAGTATATAGAAAAAATAAGCCGTATTCTGGAAAATGAAAACTATGATCTTAAGACAGAAAGAACAATAAAGGACCTTCCTTTGCAGGCGGACACTGCAGCTTTTTTAATAATCGACATCACGGACCTGAGCGACGTGGATTATACATATCTTAAAGAGTTAAATACTGATACCGGTTATAATAATATTGTAAGTCTTGCCGTTCTTGATCCTTCCCGGATTAAGTCTTTAACAGAAAGTGAGGTTAGATTTGATGATTTTGTCCTTTATGCCCAGCTTGAAAAAGAGCTTACGACAAGGCTAAAATTGATTGCTTTAAAAAAGAAAACCTTTCCCCCCAAAAACAGTATTGTTGTAAAAGGCCTTGTACTGAACCTGGACAAGTACGAATTATCGGTTGACCAAAAACCGGTAGAGCTGACCTTCAAAGAATTTGAACTTCTTAAACTTCTTCTTCAGCATCAGGATAAGGTCCTCAGCAGAAATAAACTCCTTTCTGCCGTATGGGAGTATGATTTCTACGGAGGAAGCAGGACCGTAGATGTACATATGAGAAGGCTACGTTCTAAAATCCCTCCTCCCTACAATCTAATGCTAAAAACCATAAGAAATGTCGGTTATATGTTCTCATTACAGATCTGACCGGATATTGATATTCTGTTGCCTTAAAAATATTTAACAAACTTTTAACATAAACGTAACTTGCCTGTAAAGTTTTGGGAGTAAAATAACACCCATTATTAACAATAGAAGGGGAGAAATCAAATGGAGTCATCAACAGTATTGGACACCTTATGGATATTGATTGCCTCGTTTCTGGTATTCTCAATGCATGCCGGTTTTGCAATGGTAGAGGCCGGTTTCACCAGGGCTAAAAATACTGTAAATATATTAATGAAAAATTTCATGAATGTCTCATTAGGAATTCTGGTATTTTTTTTGGTAGGGTACGGGCTTATGTTTGGAAAAAGTGCTGGAGGATTTATCGGAACAGATGGTTTTTTGCTTTCCATTATTGATCCAAAAAATACCCAAAATTTCGCATTCTGGTTTTTTCAAGCAGTTTTTGCCGCAACTGCAGCAACTATAGTCTCTGGTGCTGTAGCCGAAAGAATTAAATTCTACAGCTATCTTTTTTATTGTGTAATCATTACTTCACTGGTCTATCCTATTGTAGGGCACTGGATATGGGGAGGGGGATGGCTTCAGCAGTTAGGCATGATTGATTTTGCAGGTTCAACTGTCGTTCACTCAGTCGGTGGATTCTCGGCCCTTGCCGGTGCTATGGTACTGGGCCCAAGGCTTGGAAAATATAATAAGGATGGAAGCTCAAATGCCATCCCGGGCCATAATATTGCGCTTGCCGCTCTTGGTGTTTTCATATTATGGTTTGGATGGTTTGGTTTTAATCCGGGAAGTACCCTTTCCGCTTCAAGTCCAGCCATATCTACCATTGCAGTAAATACTGCAGTTGCTGCAGCAGCAGGGGCATTTTCAGCAATGCTGTTTGTATGGACCCGCTATAGAAAGCCGGATGCTTCCATGACTTTTAACGGCGCACTGGCAGGACTGGTGGGAATCACTGCCGGATGTGCATTGGTATCCCCTGTCAGTGCTATTATAATTGGTATACTCTGCGGAGTAATTGTAAGTATATCTATAGACTTATTTGATAAGAAATTTAGGATAGATGATCCTGTAGGAGCGATATCCGTTCACGGCATATGCGGTTTTTTCGGGACTTTATTTGTAGGTCTGTTTGCACAATCAGAGTACGCCAGCCTTGCCGGATTTGAAGGAGTAAACGGACTTTTTTTTGGCGGGGGAGGCAGGCTGCTTCTTACCCAGTTTACAGGTGCAATAAGTGTATTTGCCTGGACTTTCGGATTAATGTTTGCTTTATTTTTTATAATGAAAAAAACTGTGGGACTCAGAGTCTCAAGAGAAGAAGAGCTTAAAGGACTTGATATCGAAGAACACGGTATGGAAGCTTACGGAGGATTCCAAATTTTTAACAATGATTAATAATATATCATATTATATAAAGGGGAGGGTATTAAATGAAACTAATAATAGCTATGATTCAGCCATATAAATTACCTGACGTTAAAAAAGAATTATTTAATAATGAGATATATAAGATGACGGTAACAAATGTTTTGGGCTGCGGCCAGCAAAAAGGCTATACTGAAACTTACAGGGGAGTCATACATAAAGTCAACCTGTTAAAAAAAGTCAGGCTGGAAATAGCGGTAAACGAGGATTTTGTTGAACCGACCATAGAGGCAATTAAAAAGGGTGCTTATACCGGGAATATTGGCGATGGTAAGATATTTGTGCTTGATCTTGCAAGATGTATAAGGATCAGAACCGGAGAGGAAGGCGGAGAAGCTATAGGCTGATTGATATCACTTTAAAGATTTAACATAGATTTAACATGTTTTTAAGTAAAATTTTGTTTAAATTGATATATAATGTTTTATAACTTATAAAACAACAGGAACATTTCTAATAAATTAGAGGGAGTGGAAATATGAAAAACGATGAAATGAAAGAATACGTATTAAAAAAAGCCCATGAAAACAATATAAAGTTTATAAGATTCTGGTTTACAGATGTCCAGGGTTTTCTGAAAAGTTTTGCCATAACTGTAGAGGAACTTGAGGGTGCATTATCGGAAGGAATGGGATTTGACGGCTCCTCCATCGAGGGTTTCTCAAGAATAGAGGAAAGTGATGTTATTGCCATGCCCGATCCCAGCACATTTCAGATACTGCCCTGGAGCCCGAAGGAAAATGGTGTCGCAAGGATGTTTTGTGACGTTCTGGAACCAGATGGCTCAAATTTTAAAGGAGATCCGCGGTGGGTCCTCAAAAGAACGTTAAAGAAAACAAAAGACATGGGGTACACTTTTTATGTCGGGCCGGAGCTTGAGTTCTTTTATTTTAGAAGTGATGAGGGTGATCCTGAAATACTGGATAAAGGCGGATATTTTGACCTGACTACTCTGGATGTAGCCAGTGAGTTAAGGAGAACCACTGTATTATACCTGGAGTCAATGGGAATCGGTGTAGAGTATTCACATCATGAAGTTGCTCCTTCTCAGCATGAAATAGATCTAAGATATACAGACGCGCTTACCATGGCTGATAATGCCATGACCTATCGAATTATTGTAAAAGAAGTTGCCACCAGAAACGGTGTTTATGCTACTTTTATGCCAAAGCCTTTATTCGGGGAAAATGGAAGCGGCATGCATACACACCAATCTCTTTTTAAAGGAGATAAAAATGCATTTTATGATAAAAATGATAAATACCATCTCTCTGAAATGGGTAAAAATTATATTGCCGGAACACTCAAGCACTGCAAGGAAATAGTAGCGATAACCAACCAATGGGTTAACTCTTATAAGAGACTTGTACCCGGGTATGAGGCACCGGTTTATATATCCTGGGCAAGAAGAAACAGGTCTACCCTGGTCAGGGTACCGATGTATAAACCGGGAAAGGAAACATCTACCAGGATAGAATTCAGATGTCCCGACCCTTCCTGTAATCCCTACCTTGCTTTCAGTGTAATGCTGGCAGCCGGCCTGGAAGGCATAAAAAATAAATACAAACTTCCCGAACCCATAGAAGAGAATATCTTTGAGATGGATGTCAAAAAAAGGGAAGAAGCAGGTATAGAGACTCTCCCCGACAATTTAATTGAAGCAGTAAAATTTATGGAAAACAGTAAGTTGGTAAGGGAAACTCTTGGGGACCATATATTCAATAAGTTTATAGAAAATAAAAAGATTGAATGGGACAGATACAAGACTCATGTTTCAAAATACGAGCTGGATTCTTACCTTCCCCTGCTGTAATATTAAACTAAGGATCAAATTTGTTAAATCTATCCTATAAACTTTAACAACAGGCTTAATACGATGCAAAAACCTCCTGCTATCAGCATTTTTATGCCGCTTACTATAAGGTTGCCTCTGGAAATTTTTCCTAAGAATATGCCTATGCCGAATAAAATTAAAAATGCTATGGCAAAACCGCTGTAATAACAGATATTTATAGGTATATATTTCCCAAAAAGAAATGGCACCAGCGGGATAAATGCCATTAAAACCGGCGAAAGGCCGTTTACCGCAGCAAGGACTTTTGTAGCAAATTTCTGTGCATCAGATATTATCGTCTCATCCAGATTATAAAGAGTTGATTCTTCTAAATCATCAAGCTCCCTTCTCCTTTCGGCTGTTTCACTGTTATAAGCGCTCCAGACTCCGGAGACACCAAGAGAGATACATATCGCGCCACCCGCTATAATAACATTTGTATACTCATCGACCCCTATAATATAATTTCCTACAAGAATACCGATACTGGTAATAACTCCATCGAAACCATTTATTGCAAAATATCTTCTTACAATTTTAGATATTCCAGCAATTTTATTATATATCTTTATTCTTTCAATATATGCTCTGAATTTCTTTTTGATGTCATTCATTTTAATCTCTTTCTACACCGATAAATTAAATTAAAACTTCTTACTGTTCCTATAAATTTATTAGTGCCTATTTTTCAATATTCACATTAGCAGACTCCATGAAAAATTATAAGGTTTTGATTGCAATTTGTTAATACTGATTTATATTAGCTGTGGGTAAGCAGCATCACCGCTGTTTAAATAAAATTGGTTAGTTTTACTGATGAATTCCTTATCTTTTATATCCGGGGAAATATTTTTGGATATCGGTTTGTAAATTATTGCCCGACAGCTACTTTTTTAAAAATATCCTTGGCTCCCAGGACTGTGCTTACGAAGATCTCGACCAGTTCCGGGTCAAACTGTGTCCCACTGCACCTTTTTAGTTCTATAACTGATTTAACCTTACTCATTTTCCTTTTATAAGGTCGGCCATTTCTCATGACATCGTATGCATCCACTATAGATATTATCCTGGCTTCAATTGGTATATTCTCACCTTTCAATCCCTTAGGATAGCCGGTCCCGTTCCACCACTCGTGATGACAAAGAATACCATCAGCCACATGGGCAATCTGTGTAGTGGATTTTGCTATATTACTTCCTATTACTGGGTGTCTTTTTATTGCTTCCCATTCATCCTTTGTCAATTTTGTCTTTTTTAGCAGGATTTCTTCCGTGATTGCTATCTTCCCGATATCATGAAGTGATGAAAGAAGAGATAAATCATTAAGCACATTTTCATTTAAGCCTACATTCCTGCCCAGCTTTCGTGCAAATTCACTCAGCCGTCTGGCATGTGTCTCTGTCTCATGACTCTTTTCAAAAAGAGTCCTTTCCAGAGAAGCAATTATAGAGCTTGAAACGCTTTTTTTCTCAATTAATTTCCTCTTGAACATATTGTTTTCAGCTTCTATGATCACTTCCTGTATGTTTTCAGTAGAATATTCTTTGGTGGACGAACCAAGTGCCAGGCTCATGGGCACATTTCTTTTTTTATAGCCTTGAATACCTCCCCTTATTCTTTCCAGGATTTTTCCGGCTTCTTTCTGTGATGTCTTGGGAAAAATAAAAGCGAATTCATCCCCACCCCATCTGGAGACTACACTTCCCTTTCTAATAGTATTTTTAAAGACCTTTGCAAAATCACATAGTAATAAATCTCCCTGCTTATGGCCAAAAGCCTCATTTATAGTCTTAAGTCCATTGACACCGCCGACTATTATAGTTATCGGGAGCTGTACGGCCGTATCTAATTTTTTTATCTCCCTTTCAAAGTAGGATTTATTATGGAGGCCGGTCAGATTATCATGAAAACCCAGGTACTTTATTTCTTCTTCTGACTTTATTCTGTCACTAATATCCCTGATTGCTACAGATTTACCGATTATGCTGCCCTGAAAATCCCTTACCTTGGAAATAGCCAGATCATAATAGAAGATATTTCCTTTAATTTTGATCTTAATATCTTTTCTATTTGTCGACTGGCTGCCGTTCAGGACTTCATCGATTTCTATATTTGGGAATAATTGAAGTATATGTTCTCCCAATATATCTCTATTAGAAATATTTAGTATTTTTGCTGCCGAAGGGTTGAAATTTATTATCTCATTTTCCGGATTCAATATTAAAATCCCGTCTGTCATACTCTCGAACACATTATTTATAGCTACGGGTAAGATTATATTCCTCCTCCTTATATCCAGTAAAAATATTAAAAATATAATACCTACAGTAATACTTATAGGAGTTATGCTGAAGTAATTAAAAGGTCCAATTTTTAAAATATCTAAAACACTTAGTAGTAGTGGCGCAATGACAAAAACCGATATTAATTTTCCCTGCCATTGATTATAATATTTTTCCTTAGAAAAAGTCTTAAAAATTAATATTAAACTTATCACGTCAACAATAATTATATATATTATAAATATCCAAAAGAATATATTATATTCTTTGATTAATACAATCAGTCCGGTTTCACTTAGGTAAGTTTGCTTCCAGATCAAACCGTGAAATTCATTAGTGAAGACCAGCATCAGAGTTATAGCTGGGAAAACTGCAAGGCCGTAAATAGTTTTATAATTTATATACTTGATCCTACCTGAAACTTGTAGAGCAACCAAAAACCATAAAACCGGTATTGAAACAATACCAACATAAGAAACCTTACTAAATATAATTTTTAAGGAATAGGGGGTAAAACTAAGCTCCAGGTATTCTGCAGCCATCCATACAATCATAAAGAATAAAAACAACCTTGCATAAAAATTCTTAGTTCCCCTAAACTTCTTAATAATATATAAAGATATAGCCAGAAAGAATAATGTAAATATTAAAAAAACATTTAAATATATATTACTTTGCCACACTATAAGTTCGCCCCCCACTAGCAGTTGTCAGTTTTTTAGTGTAAAACACGGGCCTTTGCCAAAATATTGCAAATTTTTTATATAAAAACATCAAATAATAAAATATTATCCCGCTTTTATTTTTATGTTACCCTCGTCTTTTCTAAACAAAACCAGCTCTTCTTCTGGTATATACCAGCTCTTTCCTATCTTTTTTGCTTTAAATAAACCGGATTTGCACCATCTTCTAATGGTCACCGGCTTGACCTTTAATATTTTAGCTGCTTCTTTAGCTTTGTATAAATTTGGTAGCATTTGCTTTCGTTCTCCAAACACATTAAAAGTACGATAAAGTATCATAAAGTAACATTAATATTAATATAATTATTAAGTAAAGTCAAAACAATTATGTATAAATAATGTATAAATAATGTATTAATCTATAAATTAATATTTAAGGAATAAAATAAGAGGTCCGGGTCTTAAGACTTTATATTATGATTTTAAAATTATTTTGGCTGTGCTTTCACATTAAAAAATACTATAGATAATAAACAGGCTGCTTAGCCAGCAGCCTGTTTATTTCATTTTAATAGAATATGTAGAGTTTATAAATAAATTTAATTTTTACCTAAACCCCTGTGAATTTACTCGCCCTCTTCTGTTTCCTGTTTCTCTTCCTCCGGCGCAATTATATAAGAACTTTCTATCTGGTCCTGCAGATTACTTAAATCAAGAAACGGAATAACTCCTGTTTCGGGCAGGATCCCCCATGAAATATTCGGCGATAATTTTTGAATAAACTCAAGCTGTATTATCTGAGGATATTGCCGCAGTGCATCACCTTTGATCTCAATCTGTTTTGCTTCGGCTTCTGCCTGAATTATTACCTGTTCTTTTTTGATTTTTTCCTGTTCAAGAATATTCTTTTCCACCTCGATACTTTCCTCTGCAATCTGTTTTTCTTCCAGAATATTAAAGTATTGCTCAGTGAAGTCGATTTTCCTGAGTAAAAATTCATCCAATATTATTCCGTTTTCCTCAAATATAGGCTTTAATGTACTTCCTATCTCCTCCTGGACATCAAATACCTGCTCGGAGTAAAGTTGGGCAGCAGTATATTTTTTAGGTATATTCCTGGACAGGGACCTTGCCTCGGTTTTAACTACTTTCTCCACAAGATCATCCATAGTGCCTATATTATTTAATATCCATTCTGCCTGTTTACCGTCAATAGAAAACCTTATTGTAAACTTTAATTTTATTTGCTGACCGTCCGAAGAAGTTGTGTCAATTGCATAATCAGGATAATTGGCCTGGCTGGTCTCCGGGGTATCACTCGTCTCATAAGTCACTTGCCTGGTCGAGTAATTTATTGTATTCTGTACAAACGGTATTTTCATATGCAGTCCGGGAGCATAGGTGATTCCCACTGTCCTGCCAAACTGGGTCAGTACTCTTACATTTCCAGCCTGAACTATGACTATACTATTTATAATCAGCAGCAATAATACAACAAACACAACGACCCCGATAATTATTTTAGGAATAAACTTCATTTTTATACCTCCATATAAAATATTTTTTAATTTATTTTGAAACATCATTTACAAAATATACTACCATATATTAAATAAATAAAAAATTTTCCCGCCCCTTTTTCCAGTCATAAACAAAGAAAAGATGACTCCTGCACTTACAGGCCGATTATTTTTTACAGGTAATGTCCTCTTTACTGCTTTCTCTTTCTATAATTTCATTCAGCACAGTATCTGCATAATAAGAAGACCTTACAAATATTCCGCTTACTACTGATTTAAAATTAAAGCTTTCTGCTATTTTTTTTATTTCTTTGAACTCTTCCGGTTTGTAATATTTCTGGACAGCGGGATTTGATGCAGAAGGTCTCAGATACTGGCCTATGGTCACAATATCACAATCTGCTTCCTTTAAGTCAGAGAGCAGCTTTTTTATCTCCCCCCCCCTCTCTCCAAGGCCCAGCATGAACCCTGATTTTGTATAAATACCAGGCCTTAATGTTTTAACTGATTTTATTATACTCAGCGATGTCTCGTAATCAGCATTTTTTCTAACTCTTTTATAATTTTCTCTTACCGTTTCAATATTATGTCCCAATACATCTGGATCTTCTTTTAGAAGTACCCCCAGACTGCCGGTGTCCCCCTTAAAATCAGGGATCAGACACTCTATCCTTATATAAGGGTTCAGCATCCTTATTTCTTTTACGGTCTCTGCAAAATGTGAACTTCCGCCATCATTTAAATCATCCCTGGTCACTGAAGTTAAGACCACGTGCTTCAATCTCATCTTTTTTACTGCCCGTGCAACTCTGCGAGGTTCATCTGCGGCCAGCTTTTTTGGGTTTCCTGATTTTATATTGCAGAAACTGCAATTTCTGGTACAGATATCCCCCATTATCATAAAAGTGGCAATTTTTTTACCAAAGCACTCAAAAATGTTTGGGCATTCCGCACTCTGGCAGACAGTGTTCAGGTCCAAACTGCAGATGAGATTTCTTATCCGGTTGATATTTGAGTTATTTATACTTGTTTTCTTCTTAAGCCAGTCGGGTTTCCTATCCAAATATCTTACCTGCTATCCTCTCCAGATCTCTCACAGAGCCAAATTCTATTACAATCTTTCCCTTTTTTCTTCCCATAGTTATTTTGACAGGGGCATTAAGGTATCCAGACATTCTCCTGGATATTTCCGGAAGCTTACTGAACTGCAGCACTCTTTTTGTTGCCGTACTGCCGCCACGTTCCTTTTTCCTGCCTATCATCCTTTCTACATCTCTGACGCTGAGGCCGTTTTTAACAATAAGATTTGCAACTCTTACCCTGCTTTCTTTTTCTATCGCAAGCAGCGACCTGGCATGTCCCTCACTTAACTTTTCTTCATCTATTAATTTCTGTACCTCCGCGGGAAGGGAAAGCAGTCTTAATGAGTTAGTTATTGATGTCCTGCTTTTGCCGAGTCTCTTTGAAAGTTGGTCATGCGTGATCTTAAACTCATCTATAAGCTGCCTGAATGTATAAGCCTTTTCCATTGGGTTTAAATCGTCCCTGTGTAAATTTTCAATTAAAGCCATCTCCAGAGAAGATATATCATTAACATCTTTCACTATAATAGAAGGAATCGTGTTGATACCGGTTTTTTTAGTAGCTCTGTATCTTCTTTCCCCTATAACGATTTCGTACTTATCCTTTTTGTCCAGCTTTCTGACCACTATAGGCTGAATGACTCCGAATTCCTTTATTGATTCAGCCAGTTCGTTCAATGAATCATCGTCAAAATTGTTTCTTGGTTGATTTTTATTTGGAACTATCATGTCCAATGACAGTTCAACTATTGCGTTTGATTCACTTTCAGAGGGCTTGTCTATGCTTGGGATCAGTGCATTAAGTCCCCTGCCTAAACCTCTTTTAGTCATTTTTTATCACTTCCCTTGTAAAGTTATTGTAAGCCTCCGCTCCTTTACAATCTGGATCATACTCCATTATTGGCTTGCCGTAACTCGGCGCTTCGCTGAGTCTTACATTTCTGGGAATAATTGTCTTGTACACCTTTTCCGAAAAATAATTCTTAACTTCCTCGATTACCTGCTCGGCAAGTTTTAATCTGGGATCATACATAGTCATTATAGCTCCCTTGATCTTCAATTTATCATTTAAATTCTTTTTGACCAGGTTTATGGTGCTTAAAAGCTGACCGAGTCCTTCCAGTGCATAATATTCGCATTGTATAGGTATGATGACTTCCCTGGCCGCTGCCAGAGCATTAATCGTCAAAAGTCCCAGAGCAGGGGGGCAGTCGATTAATATAAAATCGTAATTCTTTTCAATTTTTTTTATTGCTTCTTTTAACTTAAACTCCCTTTTCAAGCTTGAAACTAATTCTACTTCTGCCCCGGCAAGCTGTATGGAAGAGGGCAGGATTCTAAGATTTTTATATGAAGTTTCTAAGATTATTTCCCTGGGATCCTTATCTTGGATTATGACTTCGTAAACTGATTCTTTTACATCCTCGGGATTAAGACCCAGTCCGCTGGTTGAATTACTCTGGGGATCAAGATCTATAAGCAGTGTCCTGTAACCATAAGAACTTAGATAAGCAGATACATTTACTGCCGTAGTGCTTTTCCCTACGCCCCCTTTCTGATTTGTGATAGCTATTATCCGGCCAAGGCATTTTTTATTTAAGGCTTTGTTATCTTTTTTACTCTTGAGTACCATATCTAAAAATCCCATTCATCAATCACACATTCCCATTTTTATACTTATACACATTTATACATTAACATATATCAGAAATATTCCTACCGCAGCGGATTATTTTTTATTTTATTGATCTTTCGGGGGTATTTTTCTGGTGACTTTTTATACTTATTGATTATCAGAAAAGCCCTGAACTCGTTAAGATATGGAACCTTGACCTCTAACAAACTTTCTATCCTTCCCCCCAGCCTTGAGATAGCTTCCCTGCTTTTTTTTAATTCATCAAACACTTTTATACTCTTATAAAATATAATTTTACCATTTATTCTGCAAAAAGGAATTACTAATTCACAAAGAATACTAAATCTGGCCACTGCTCTTGCCAGGACTATATCAAAACTTTCCCTGTATAGGTTTTCCCTGGCAAGCTCTTCCGCTCTTCCTTTAAGTGTCCTTACATTTTCAATTTTAAGCTTACCGGCTAATGAACTTAAAAATTCTATCTTTCTTTCTTTTTTATCCAGCAGGTAAATTAATTTATCTTTTAAGAAAATAGATAATATCATCCCGGGCAGGCCAGCGCCGGTCCCGACATCTATTACCTTGCCTGCATTACCTTTGCCGTCAAAAAGATATTCTCTGTATTTTAATATTGAAATAGAATCTAAAATATGTCTTATCCGTATTCCTTTCTTATCCTTGGTCCCTATTAGATTAGACGTTTTATTATATTCATAAATTTGATCTAAATACTCATTTACAAGGTTCAGCTGTTTTGGTGAATACTTTATTCCTAGTTCTTTTAATGCTGTTATTAAAATATTATCATTATCCAAGGCTAAACACCTGTTTTTAACTTTCCTTTCAGGTTTAACATAAGTATTGAAATATCTGCGGGTGATATTCCCGCAATCCTGGAAGCCTGCCCTAAAGTGTTCGGTCTTATCTTTGAAAGTTTTTCCTGTGCCTCATAAGTCAATCCGACTATATTAAAATAGTCTAAATCCCGTGGAAGCTTGTATCTCTCCAGACCTTTTAGTTTTTTAATATCGTTTAACTGCCTGTTTATATAACCTTCGTACTTTATTCTGATCTCGGCTTGCTTTAAGACTTTCCTGTCATATCTATTGTTCCCGCTACCAATAAAAATCATTACATCCTCTATGCTTATCTCAGGTCTTTTTAAAAGTCTATAGATGCTTAAAGGGGTTTCGGTGGAACTTATACCCATTTTTTTTAAAATCAGATTATTGCACCTTTCAGGTTTCAGGCTGCTGTCTTTAAGTTTTAATATTAATTTATTGATTTCTTCCTCTCTTCTTAAAACCGTCCCGAACTGGCTGTCAGTTATAAGGCCGATATTGTTTCCAAATTTGCTTAACCTTATATCAGCGTTATCGGAACGCAATATCAATCTATACTCGGCCCTTGAAGTGTACATTCTGTAAGGTTCTATAAGTTCTTTGGTCAGAAGATCATCTATTAAAACACCGATGTAACTGCTGTCTCTTGTCAGCACCAAAGGAGGTTTGCCTATCACTTTTAATGCTGCATTTATCCCTGCAACCAATCCCTGTGCTGCTGCTTCTTCATACCCTGAAGTACCGTTTATCTGTCCGGCAAAATATAGATTCTCTACTATTTTAGACTCCATTGTAAAATTTAATTGGTTGGGTATTATATAATCATACTCCACAGCATATCCCGGCCTTATTATTCTGGCATCTTCCAGTCCTCTTACGGTATTTACTATCTTTTGCTGTACCTCCATCGGCATACTGGTCGTTAGTCCCTGCAGATACATCTCGTTGGTAAAAATACCCTCAGGTTCAATGAAAACCGGGTGCCTTTTCTTTTTCGGGAAATTAATTACCTTTCTGTCAATAGAAGGGCAGTGTCTTGGGCCGTGTGTATCTACCATCCCTGATCTTATAGGTGACCTGTCAATATTTTCTGCAATTATACTGTGTGTCTTCTCGTTGGTGTAAGTAAGGTAACAATCAACACTTTCGTAGACTTTTTCTTCATCCCAAAAAGAAAAACTCAAATATTGATCATCTCCATACTGTACTGCGGTTTTCGATATATCTATTGTTCTTCTGTCGACCCTGGGCGGCGTTGCTGTCTGGAACCTTCCTATCCTAAAACCAAGGTAGATCAGGTTTTCTGTTAGCTTCATAGCAGGATATTCGCCCATGCGCCCGGCATGATAATCCTTCTTTCCAATTATTATCCTCCCCCGCAGGAAAGTACCCGAAGTTATTATTACGGTTTTTCCCATAAAACGAATACCGCTTTCTATTTCTACTCCGCATGCAGAGCCGTTCTTAAAACATATTCTGTTTACTGTGCCCTGTCTCAGGGTCAGATTTTTTGTGTTTTCAAGGATCTTCTTCATTTCAATTTCGTATTCTTTCTTATCGACTTGCGCCCTCAGTGCCTGGACTGCAGGACCTTTACTTTTGTTTAGGACTTTGATCTGTATCAAAGTCCTATCTGTGGTTTTTGCCATCTGCCCACCAAGTGCATCTATTTCCCTTACCAGCTGGCTTTTACCCAGTCCGCCTATTGATGGATTGCACGGCATCAAAGCTATCTTATCCACATTAATGGTCAGCAGCAGAGTCTTAAGTCCCATTCTTGCTGCTGCAAGTGCTGCTTCACAGCCTGCATGTCCTGCGCCTACAGCTATAACATCGTAATACATTCTCTTTTTACTTCCTTACCGCCTGATTACTGATTTTATGTTTCACGTGAAACAATACCTTCAGTTTCCAATGTTTTTTCATGGTTTTAACTGCCGATGCTTTACTCCGCCGGCCACCAGATCTCTTATATGGACGCCTATAGGGCCGTCCTTTCTTCCTATGGAAATACTATCAAGGTTTGCGGACTTTCTTGCAGCGCTTATGCCAGCTATCATCCCCTGTGCCGCAGCTCCCTCATACCCGCCTGACCCGTTTATTTGGCCTGCAAAAAATATATTCTTTTCAATCCTGCCTTCCAAATTACATTCTATCTGGAAAGGCAATAAATAATCATACTCCACAGCATAACCCGGTCTGGTTATTTCTATGCTTTCCAGCCCTCTTATCTTTTTAATCATTTTTTCCTGTATTTCTTCAGCCAGCATCGTCTCAAGCCCCTGCAAATACATCTCATTCGTATCCCTTCCCACCGGCTGTATAAAAACCTTAAAGCTTTCTTTGCCCTTGATTTTTAAAACTCTTTTCTCTATTGAACTCCCGTTTCCAATTTCTTCCTTACCCGTATATTCGCAGCAGAGTTCTTTCTTTTTTACATTCTTTAAAATATATGAGATACAAGCTTTTCCAATATATGCAGAATAACTATTTAATTGGGCCCTTTCGTCAAAACTTTTATTACGGGAAAACATCCCGGGTCTATTATCAAAGGGCTGTTTTTCCAAATTGCTAAAATCAATTGTTTTCCTGTCTATCAGAGGTGCAGCATAACTTCTGGTCCTGCCGAATTTAAACCCCATATTTTCAAGACTAAGCGGAAGTCTCTTTGAGCATATTTCCCCATGCCTTCCGGCCTCTATTAAATTTCTACCCCAAAATAATTTACCCCTTAAAGAAGTTCCTGTGCACACGACCAGGGAACTGCAGCTATAAACAGTCTCATCGCTGGTATATAATTCAAATCCTTTTCTATTCCTTTCTACCCCCACTGCAAGCCCCTGCCTTAGGTCCAGATGGTCCTGGTTTTCCAGCACTTTTTTCATCGATAAAAAATACCTTCTCCTGTCCACTAAAACCTGCAGGGTCTTTAAAGAAGGGTCTTGGGGATCGTCTACTGTCCTGATATTTATATAGTTTTTATCAGTGTTCCTGGAGATCTCCCCGCCCAGAGCATCTATTTCTTTTACCAGCTGCCCTTTTCCGGGACCGCCTACGGTACCGCCAAAGGGCATGAGAGCAATACTGTCCATATTTATTGATATCAATAAAGTCTCTGCGCCATTCCTTGCAGAGGACAGAGCAGCCTCGCATCCTGCATGCCCGCCTCCTATGACTATCACAGCATATCTGTTCTTCGCTTCAGTCCGTTTCATTTTTAAACAAATATATTCTTTTTATTTTGTTTCACGTGAAACATTTTCGCCAAATATTCCCGCAATATTGTTTTTTGGCATTACTTATTTCCCTATACAGAAATTACTAAAAATCCTGTTTAAAATATCGTCCCCCGCTGTTTCCCCTATTATTTCGCCCATCAGATCGTATGAAGTTTTTAAATCGTATGACGGGAACTCTTCTGACATTTTAAATCTCATTGCTTTTTCTGCATTCTCTAATAAATTTTTTACCTCTTTTAATATCCCCTTATGCCTGCTGTTGACAATTATCTTTTCTTCCAGGTTTATATCTTCATTGTCCATTATTATCATTCTTACCCTGCTTTCCAGTTTTGATATTCCTGTTCCTTTTAGTGCAGAAATCTTTATAATAAATTTCTTATCAAAATATTTACCGATCTTTCCTATATCTAAATTTTGCTTCAGGTCTGATTTGTTTACACAACATATTGTTTTTTTTGCCTTTACTCTTTTGATTATCTCCAGGTCCATTTTCCCTATTTTCCTGTTCCCGTCCAGAACTAGTATTATAAGTTCTGCTTCGTTTATATATCTTAAACTCCTGTCCACTCCTATTTTCTCAATGGTTCTTTTTGTTTTTCTTATCCCTGCGGTATCTACAAGGACCAGGGGTATCCCCTCTACATATAATATTTCTTCTACTGCGTCTCTGGTAGTCCCCGGTATCGAGGTCACTATTGCTTTTTCCTTCTTTGAAAGTAAATTAAGCAAACTTGATTTTCCTACATTCGGTTTCCCTACAATTGCTATCTTCACTCCATTTTTGATTATTTCTCCCTTTTCCTCGTCTTTGATCAGTTCCATAAGTTCTGTTTTTATTTTTTTTACTTTACCGGTAAGCCTGATGAAAGGTGTGGTCTCCAGATCTTCTTCAACAAAATCAATTGAAGCCTCAAGCTGTACCATTACATCCATTATCATCCCTCTAAGTCTTCTTATTTCTTTTCCTACATCCCCCCTTAGGTTCTTTGCTGCAATTTTCAGACTCTGCTCAGTTCTGGACCTCACCGCATCAATGACCGCTTCTGCCTGTGAAAGATCTATTCTTCCGTTTAAGAACGCTCTTTTTGTAAACTCCCCCGGTTCTGCTATTCTGGCGCCGTCTTCTATGCACAATTCAAGTACTTTTGTTGTCGCTGTTATTCCTCCATGGCAATTTATTTCTACAATATCCTCCCTGGTATATGATCTTGGACTTTTCATAAGTGAAACAATGACTTCATCTATAATATTCCCATCTTTATCAGTTATATGTCCGTAAAGCATACTATATGTAACAAGATCCTTTAGTTTCTTGCCGCTTTTTGATTTAAATATTCTGTCTGTTATATTTATGGACTTATTACCGCTTAACTTCACTATGCCTATTGCTGCTTCACCGGCCCTTGTTCCGATCGCTACTATTGTGTCTTTGTTTCCTGCTTTCATCTTTTCCTGTCTCTCCTGAATATTCTTTATTTCTTTTTAATTTTAATTATATTTAAAATTCATTTATATTCAAAATTCTACCAATAAAAAAGTGGCACAATTGTGCCACTTATTATTTATTTTGCCGTTTTTGTGCTTAGCTACTTGCTGCCTTTTACCGGGTATATTATTATACGCCTGTTTGGTTCCTCATACCTGCTCCTGGTAGTAACGTCTTTGAATTCTGACAGAGCATTATGTATTACTTTTCTCTCGTACGCACTCATCGGTCTAAGGGCTATTTTCCTTCCCTCGTTTATCGCTTTCTTTGCCATCGCTATTGCCGTTTTCTTTATTTTTCCGATCTTCTTTTTTCTATAATCTTTTATATCAATAGTCACGTTTCTTTCAGTCAGTCCCTTTCTTTTGCCGATCAAATTTATAATGTATTCAATCGCCTGCATATTTCTTCCGTCCCTTCCAATAGCAATTCCAAGATCTTCTCCGTAAACAGATAATTTCAGCTCCTTTGAATCCGTATCTATTTCTATTTTTTCCCCCAGGCAGATAAGCTCTATTGCCTTCCTTAAAATCTGCTCCATCTTTTCCAGACCATTGATTTCAGGATTGTCGTCCTCTTTCTCCTTTGAAGCATTCTCTATTAACCTGTCGTTTTCCTGTTCGTTTTCCAGTGACTCAACGTATGTATTTATGGCATCCTTCATATTTTTATCTTCTGCCATTTATTTTACCTCCGGGAATGGAAGTCTTACCTCTTCTTTTTTTTCTTCTTTTTTATTTTTCTTCTAATTGCTTTCTTTTCTTCATCGCTCAATTCCGGTTCACCACCCGCGCCTTTATCTTCCTTTGCCAGTTCTTCTCTCACGCTCCTCCTGGTGACTATCTTGCTTACGACCCACTGCTGGCCTATAGACCAGATATTTGTAGTTACCCAGTACACCAGTATCCCTGAAGGAAACGTAAAGGAAATAACACCAAACACTACAGGCATTATATACATAATCTTTGACTGCTTGGAATCAGCCGTTGTCATCTTCATGGATAGAAACATTGTCCCGACCATCAGTATGACTAAAATATAATAAGGATCTCTTTCATTTAAATTCATCCACAGGAAATTATAGTTTGGGTTTACTGCACCATTTATAGTGAATTCACCCAATACGCCTGTCACAATTTCAGAAGGATTTCTAAGCGCCTGAAATAATGCAAAGAACACAGGCATCTGTAAAAGCAGCGGAAGGCACCCAGCTATCGGATTGACATTGTTTTTCTTGTAAAACTCCATTGTCTCCTGCTGCAGTCTCTGTTTGTCGTCTTTATATTTTTTCTGAAGTTCTTTTAACTCCGGCTGCAGCTTCTGCATTTTGACCATTGATCTTGTCTGGGTTATGGACAGGGGAACTAATAATAATCTTACAATAATAGTCAGCAGTATTATTGCTACCCCGTAATTCGCAAAAACATTGCTATATAAAAATACTATTATCCTCTCAAAAAAATGCGTTATCGGACTTAAGAATTCAAATATCTTTTCCAACCTTATAGACCTCCAGGGTTCTTTACTTTACAGGATCATATCCACCTTTGTTAAAAGGATTACATCTTAATATTCTATACATTGATTTAATACTACCTTTTAATACACCATATTTGCATAAAGCCCTTATGGCGTATTCAGAGCACGTAGGATAAAATCTGCAGCTTTTCGGCAGTAAAGGTGAGATATATTTCTTATAAGCTTTAATTAAAAATATTAATATTTTTTTCACAATTAAAAAATCTATTATTTATTATTCTTATATTTAACCGGTAAGGATTGATCTTAAACTGCTTTCCAGGGTTCCTTTTAATTCCCAAAAGTCGGCCCCTGTTATTTCCTTCCTTGCAATAAGCAGTATGTCAAGATCTCCATCAGTCTCCAAGCTGATCTTTTTTAAAATTTCTTTTAAAACTCTTTTAATCCTATTCCTTAAAACTGCTCCGCCTATCTTCCTGCTTATCCCAAATCCGGCTCTTACTGATCCGCCGGCTTCTGCCCTTCTAAGTATATATATTATTAAATATTTATCTTTTTTGTTTATTCCTTCTTTTATTACCCTGTTAAAATCGCTTTTTCTTTTAAGTGTTTCAAACTTGATTTTAATCTTTTCCTTTATTCTTTAAGCAGAAAGCTTTTTTCTTCCCTTCCTTCTTCTGTTTGCAATTACGGCTCTTCCCGATTTTGTCCGCATTCTGGCTTTAAAGCCGTGATTTTTTTTTCTTTTTCTGACATTCGGCTGAAAGGTCCTCTTCATTTTTACTCGACTCCCATTTTTTTGTTCTCAATTAAGTAGTAGATTATACAGTCTAACTCTTCTAATATCAAGGTCACAAGTAGTCAACCTCTACTCTTTGTCATACCACATCTAGTGCTTTATTTTTTGCTTTAATCCGTCAATCCGCTCAAACACTTGTTCTGCTGGAAATCCCTTCTGGAAAAGATATTTTTATTCCATTCTGTATGGTGTGATTTTTCACAGGCTTTTCATAACTTTAAAAAGTTTTTCCACACCTGTTGAAAAATATGTTGAAAACTTTAAAAACATCACTATTCTATATGTCAAAAGACGCTTATTCCTTCAATTCAATATATAATTTAGTAGCTTTTTTCCAGTTAAAATATTATTATTAGTCTGTTGAAAACTTAAGCGTGCTGGAAAGAAAGTGAAAAGCTTTCCCGCGCCTGTATAAAATTTTGAATTAATAACAATAGTTATAGCCTAAAACAGTTTTTATCATGTCCGACACTGACAATACTTTAAAAAATAACCCCGGCAGTGCCGCTCTGGATTATAGCACAGTCGACATACCTGTCAGAATAGCTGTTTATGATAATATGAAAAGCATCCCAAGGATCGTTAATCTAAATTTTAATGACATCAACAATCTTATAAACCAAACGGCTCAAAATACATATAGCCTATCTCATGATGCCGGTGGTAAAATTCCTTATACTATAATCAAGGAGATAATAGAAAATCTGATACACGCAGACTTTAAAGAAATAGTAATTACCATACTGGACAGCGGGGATCACATTATTATATCTGACCAGGGTCCAGGTATTGAAGATAAAGAAAAAGCTTTCATGCCCGGGTATACTTCTGCCACCCGTAAGATGAAAGAGTATATAAGAGGAGTCGGTTCAGGCTTTCCCATAGTAAAAGAGACTATTACTTTCTCCGGGGGTTCGATCGACGTCAAAGACAATATAAAAAGCGGGACCGTGATATCCCTGAAGCTGGAATCGTCCGAAATTAGTCAGAAGCCCCAGGAACTGATCAGCGATGCAGCAGGCGAGCCAGCCTCAAACGTTGAATTAAAACCTCCGGCTGACGGTCTTGATAAATTTGACTGCAAAACATTATCAGAAAGACAAAAGAAGATCCTCTTTGTGATCCTTGAATTGGAAGAAGCCGGGCCCTCTACAATTGCGCGGGAACTCAATTTCAGCCTTTCAACCTCATACAGAGAGCTTATCCACCTGGAAAAAATCAAGCTTTTGACATCAAGTAAAAGCGGTAAAAGAAAATTGTCAAAAAAAGGGATAAAACACCTTGAATATTATTCAAATAATATTTAATATAAGAGTATTATGGCAGAACTGGAAAGTGTTTGGAAAAATACTCTTGACGATTTAAAAAACAAGATCAACCTTCCCACCTATAAAGCTTGGTTTGAACACATTACACCGCTTTCTTTAAAAAAAAACTGTCTTACCGTTTCGGTGGGCAGCTCCTTTGCTAAAGAATGGCTTGAATCAAGATACTCAAAGATCCTGTCGGATTCAATAAAAAAAGTAACCAATACCAAACACAAAATAAAAATTATTACTTCGCCTGATAACGCCAGAGACCCTGCCAGAAACTATATCGATTATATTGATAAAACCGCTGAGGGTGCCGACAACCACAATATAAATGTAAAAAATTCTACATTTAATGAAAAATATACTTTTGATACTTTTGTAGTCGGTAACGGAAACAGGTTTGCCTGCACCGCTTCGCTCGCAGTAAGCGAAAAGCCTGGAACGACCTATAATCCTTTATTCATCTACGGGGGCGTCGGTCTTGGGAAGACTCATCTTCTTCGGGCAATCTGGCAATATATGATGGAGCTTCACCCCAATAAAACAGTAAAATACGTTTCAGCTGAGCGGTTTCTAAACGACTTTATTAACGCTTTGAGATATAAAAATATTTTTACCTTCAAAGAAAATTACAGAAACAACGATGTTTTGCTTGTGGACGATATTCATTTTCTTGAAGACAAGGAGGCCAGCCAGGAAGAGTTCTTCCATACCTTTAATACTCTTCATGATACCAACCGCCAGATAGTCCTTTCAAGCGACAGGCCGCCAAAAAACATTTCCACCCTTGAAGAAAGGCTTAGATCCAGGTTTGAATGGGGGCTTGTGACCGATATCAAGCCTCCGGATCTCGAGACAAGGCTGGCAATACTCAGAAAATATTCCGAAAGAGAAAAAATTTCTGTATCCGATGACATACAAAACCTGATAGCCGAAAAGATAACCTCCAACATCAGAGAGCTTGAAGGGGCACTGACAAGGATCGTTGCTTTTTCTACACTTACTAATTCCAAGCCCGACCTGACAATAGCTAAAAATATCCTGAAGGACATTCTTCCCGACGACAAAGAACACAAAACAAGCATACAAACAATTATAAAAGAAGTATCAAAATATTTCTCAATATCCATCAATGATATTCTAAGCGCCAAGAGAAATAAGTTTATATCACACGCTCGTCAGCTAGCAATGTATCTTTCCAGGGAGCTCACAAGCAGTTCTCTTCCGAGAATCGGTAAATCATTCGGCAACAGGGACCACTCCACGGTCATATATGCAATCTCCAAAGTCGCTGATCTTATAAAAAAAGACAAAAGCGTGTATATGCAGATCCAGGAGATTACCGGCAAGATAAAATCTTCATAGCGGTAAACCCTGCTGTTTTGGCTGTTTAAAACCTGTTTAATAGTCCTGCTTTTTTTAAACACCTGACAGGTTTTTTTGTTGATGACCGGGAGTGTTTTTGTTTTGTCCCGGTCTCGTAAAAGTATTAAACAGGTTTTAACTTACTTTTTAACATGCGCCAGCGCCGATAATCCCTGAGTATTGGCCCTTTTTGTTGTTTGTTAACATTTCAACATGCATTATAACTACTACTAACTATTTTAATTAAACACTATATATAATAGAATATGTTTATAATTCAAATATCTTAAAAGAGGTTATGATGAAATTTCAAACAACCAGAGACGAACTTTTAAACGCTGTATTGCAGACAAACAAAGCAATTGGTTTTAGGGCTTCTTCTTTTATCCTGGGCGGGGTTATGCTTGATGCTCAGGAAGACCTGACAGTATATAGCACAGATCTTGAAACAAGCATTAAACGAGAGGTTAAAACAAAGATACTGGATAAAGGAAAAACAGTAGTGCCTTCCCGGATTTTAATAAATATATTAAAGAGCCTTAAGGAGTCAAAGATAGAATTAGGGCTGGACAGGGAGACCAACAAGGTAAAAATAACGTGCGAGAAAGCTTTTTTTAACCTCAACACGATGTCTGTTGAAGAATATCCGAACTTTCCTGAAATAAAAAAGGAAAACCCTTTAAAAATTGAATTAAAAAAATTTAAACACCTCCTCTCAAAAGTACAGAAAGCTGCATCGCTGGACGAGAGTAGAGGAGTCCTTACGGGAGTACTTATAGAAATCGATCAGGACACGATGAGTATGGCGGCTACCGACAGTTACAGGCTTGCACTAATAAAAGAAAAAACCGGTAGCGGTGCACACAATATAAAAGTAGTCATACCGCTTAAGGTGCTGGACAGCATTATTAAGAGTGAATATGAAAAAGGCGATATTTCAATATACCTGGAAGAAAACCAGATAAGTTTCTATCTGGAAGAAGAAAAAAGGGGAAGGAACATAATAGTTTCCAGGCTGCTTTCGGGGAAGTTTCCGGAATACAAGCAGCTTATTCCCAAGAGCCTAAAACACAATATAGTCATAGAAAAGGAAAAAATGCTTGATGTGGTAAAAAGAATTTCATCTATAGCCCAGGACAACATACCCGTTAAACTGACTTTTGATAAGGGGAAAGCGACCGTCTCAATGAATATCAGGGAAGTGGGGAGCTCCAGTGAAGATTTTGATATTTCATACGGCGAAGAAAAAATAGAAATAGCATTTAATCCCGAATTCCTGATAGACGGGATAAACATAATGGATGATAAAAGCATAATATTATCAATAGAGGAGCCTCTTAAACCTATTCTAATACAATCAGAAAAGAACAAAGAATTGATTTATCTGCTGATGCCTATTAGAGTATCCTGACATCAAAGAAGGAAATAATACTACACTATGAAAAAAATAAAAACACTGGACATATGCGTTATTGGTGCGGGTAGACTGGGGACAACGGTTAGCTGTATGCTTGCACGGAAAGAAAAAGACGGTGTAAGACTTAAAGCTGTTGCCTCAAAATCACTGGAGTCTTTGAACAGGGCAAAAAGAATCATCGGCAGTAAAGCAAAAGATATCGTCTTTACATTAGAGAACAAAAAGGCAGCCTCTCTGGCTGATTGTGTATTGATATGTACACCGGATGATATCATAGGTGCCGCTTGTGGCGAAATATTTGCGGACAAAAACCAAATTCTTAAAAACCGTTATGCGCTGCATTTTAGCGGGTCAAAGTCTTTAAGCGTACTGAATCAGGCAAGAGAGGCCGGAGCGGAAGTTGCATCAATACACCCATTAAAATCTTTTGCTTCCATAAAAGAAGCGGTAAGGACTTTACCCGGCACTGTTTTTGGCATAACCTATTGCAGCAAGGAGTCAAAGAGAATATCAGAATTCATTGTAAAGAACCTTGGCGGAAAAGCGATTGAAGTAGATGACGAAAAAAAAGTTCTTTACCATGCGGCAGCGTGCGTAGCTTCAAATTATCTGGTCACTCTTATTAATTACGCAGTCTTAATACACAAAAAAGTCGGAATAAAACCCGAAGACTCTTTGGAGGGCCTGATGGGACTGGTCGAGGGGACTGTCAGCAATATAAAAAAAATGGGAGCCGAGAGATCGCTGACTGGGCCCATAGCAAGAGGAGATGTGGGGACAATAAGGGAACATATTGAAAACTTCAATAAATTTTTTAACAGAGAAAATATCAGCCTGTATAAGATGATGGGAAGAGAAACAAGCAAGATTGCATACAGCAACAAATGGATAGATAAAAATACCGAGAGAGAATTAAAAAGGATACTTAAAGAGTAGAAAGGGAATGTTATGACCGTAAATAAAGTCACAACAAACGAGCTGTTGGCAATGAAGAAAAAGGGGGAAAAGATAACAATGCTTACAGCCTATGATTGCCTTATGGCCGCCCAGCTGGACGAGTGCGGAATAGATCTTATACTTGTGGGGGATTCTGTGGGCAATGTGCTTTTAGGATATGATAATACCATACCGGTAACCATGGATGAAATGATCCACCACTGCAGAACTGTTACAAGAGGCGCCAGGAGAGCTATGGTAATAGGGGATATGCCGTTTATGTCTTATCAGGCAGGCAGAGAAGAAGCAGTAAGAAATGCCGGTAGGTTTCTAAAAGAAGCAGGCGCAGAAGCCGTAAAGCTTGAAGGCGGCAGGGAAGTCTATGATACTATAAAGCTGATTGTGGAAGCAGGGATCCCGGTTATGGGTCACCTGGGGCTTACCCCGCAGTCTGTTTATAAGCTTGGCGGCTACGGAGTTAGAGGGGAAGAGAAAGAGCAGGCCTTAAGGATATTAGAAGATGCAGTGGGGCTGGAAGAAGTCGGTGCATTTTCTATAGTGCTGGAAAAAGTGCCTGCAAAACTTGCAAAGAAGATTACGCAGCAGGCGAAGATACCAACAATAGGAATAGGCGCAGGAGTAGACTGTGATGGCCAGGTACTTATAACACATGATATGCTGGGGATTTATGAAAAGTTCAGGCCGAAGTTTGCCAAACGGTATGCAGAGCTGGGAACAGAGATGAAGAAATGCTACAGGAAATTCATTAAAGAGGTAAAAAACAGAGAATTTCCCGCAGAAGAGCACTCCTACTGAAAAGACCAGACCGGTCCCTCAATTATTTTTATATATGAGGCACTCCTTTATAAATGAAAACAATTAAAAAAATAAGTGAATGCAAATCAATTGCCAGCAAGCTAAGAGAGAAGGGCAGTATTATAGGTTTTGTCCCCACAATGGGTGCTCTGCACCAGGGCCATCTAAGTCTTATAAGAATGGCAAAAAAAGATTGCGATAAGGTGTTTCTAAGCATTTTTGTCAATCCCATTCAATTTGGACCAGGCGAGGATTACGGGAGTTACCCCAGGGATATAAACAGGGACGCTGTTCTTGCAGAAAGGGAAGGGGCGGACTATATCTTTTTCCCGGCGGCAAAGGAAATGTACGGCGCCGATCATAAAACTTTTGTTGGAGTAAAAGAGCTTGAAGAGATCATGTGCGGGAAATACAGGCCCGGTCATTTTAGTGGTGTGGCTACAGTGGTACTGAAATTGTTTAATATCATAAAGGCACACAGGGCATATTTTGGGCAGAAGGATTACCAGCAGATGATAATAATAAAGAAAATGGCAGCTGATTTGAATATGGATATCAAGATTGAAACCGGGCCCACCATAAGAGAAAGAGATGGTCTTGCAATGAGCTCCAGAAACAAATATCTATCTGCGGAAGAGAGAGAGGATGCTGTTGTCTTATATGAAAGCCTGAACACGGTAAAAAATATGGTAAAAAGCGGTGAAAAAAATCTTGAAAAAATAAAAAGAAAAGTAATAAAAAAGCTAAAGAAAAACAGATCTGTAAAAAGAGTAGATTATTTTGAATTCAGGGATCCAAGGACACTGGAGGAAAGAAAAAAAGCAGACAGGAAACAAGAGGGATTGCTGGCCGCAACAGCGGTATGGATAGGAAAGACAAGGCTTATCGACAACATGGTTATAAAATTTTAAAAGTAGTAAAATATGTTATTTGACCACAGAAAAAACAAGCAAGGGGAAAAGAAATGTTAGTCAGCATTCTAAAAAGCAAGATTCACAGAGCAGCTGTGACCGATGCAAAGATCGACTATATGGGAAGCATAAGTATAGACAGCAATTTAATGAAACACGCGGAAATACTTCCTTATGAAAAAGTATTAGTAGTCAGTCTGGACAGCGGAGAGAGGCTGGAAACCTATGCCATAGAAGGCAAAAAAGACAGTGGGGAGATTTGTGTAAACGGGGCAGCTGCAAGAAAGATACTAAAGGGGGAAAAGATCATTATTCTGTCTTTTGTACATATAGACCGGAAAGAAGCAGAGGTCTTCCGGCCAAAAATAGTATATGTAAACGGTAAAAATAAGATTATAAAAGAAGAGGATCATGTGGGAAAAGAAGACCAGTGTTAATCCGGGAAAGACTGCACCCAATATATTTGCCGCACTTATTATTACGTTTTTTTTTCTATCCCTGGTCTTTTTAACATCATGCAAGATCGGCGGAGAAAACAGCGGATATATGGAAGATTATAGCGATGATGATAAAGGGAGCCTTTATTTATTTGATTATGAAAAGATTGTAATAGAAAATACTGGTTCCATAGATTTAGAAATCAACAGCTGCAATCTATATTTGGATATTTACCAGGACCTTATCATACTGGGGGAGGTAGAAAATGTTTCAATGGTAAATAAAACCGATATAGAGATTACTCTTGATTTCTACGATAAATACGAAAATAAGATAATTTCTGCAAAGCTTCCTGCAGTTGTTAATTATCTCAGGGGCGGAAGCACACTGCCGTTTTACTATTACCTGACAGAAGAGGAAAAGTATATAGATATATCTAAGTTAAAAATAGGGGTTAATTATAAAGATTATTATGAGAGTTTTAAGGGGAATCCCATAGTAGAGATTGAAAGCTACGGCTACACAGGGGACTATCTTGTAGTCGAGGGCAGGGTGGTTAACTTAGGTAAAGGGAAGATCGGGAATTTAAAGCTTTTTTGCACTTTTTATAATGATAAAAATCAAGTGGTATTTATAAAACAGTGTTACCTGTCCGCAGGAGAAATGGCCCAGGGGGAAGGGCAGGGGTTTGTTTTAAAAATATTGCTTGATGAGTATCTGCCGGAATTTACACACTACAGGTTTGAGATATTCTTTGAAGATGAAATAGGGCTGCCTGCTTGATTTAAATCCAATCTTTATACTTGAAATAGACAAGCATTCCTATAGATATTATGAGCATAGCAACAATTATTATAATAAAAGCAAAAGCATTGCCGCCCAGCGGAAGTCCGATATTCATGCCGTAAATTCCGGATATAAGCGTCAGGGGAAGAATCACTACAGAGAAAATAGTCAGTATTCTCATTATATCGTTAATCTTATTTGACAGGAGTGACTGATGAGCATCATGGACTCCTTCTATGAGTTCCTTATAGTTTTCAAGAGTATCCCAGATTTTCTCAATATGGTCTACTAGATCGCTAAAGTAAACATCCAGAGCCTCAATTAAAAACTCCATATCTTTTATCTCCAGAGTTTTCAGCAATTTTCTTTGTGGAAATATTATATTCCTGAAGGTCAGGATATTGGTCCTTACGAGCAGTATATCCCTTACATTTTTGCTGCTTGCCTTTTTAAAGATAGCATCCTCTACACTCTGTATATTTCTGTAGATTTTATTCAGGATGGGAAAATTATAATCAATCAGCGAGTCAATGACTTTATGCAAAAGGTAGCCGGATCCTTTCTCCAGGATCTGGTGATTCTCCTTTAAATAGTTGAACGCATCCTGTATTGGTATGCACAATCCCCGGTGAATTGTCACCAGGAAATTATTTCCTACAAAGATGTTTACATTAAAGGGCACAAGTCTTCTGGTCTGCTTTATAAAAGAGGGAACGTGTAATACCAGAAAGAAGTAGTCATCATACTCATCTATTTTTGGTCTTTCGATAACACTCAGGCAGTCTTCTATATCCAGGGGATGAAAATGAAATTTATCTTTTAGGAATTGCATATTTTCTTTTCCCGGGCTTTCGATATCGATCCAGATGAGGTATTCGGCATCATTGATATAGGAGTGAAGGTTCTTGAAAGTAATTTTTTCCAGAAGCTTCTTTTTACTCTTATTGTATACCATGACTTTCATCGGAACTCACCTCCCGTGCTTAAGGCTTTATAAAATTTTATAATTTATTAAAGAAAAAAGAAATACAAATTAATTAATATATTATTGAATTAAAATTATGTTTCAACAAAACATAAAGCCAATAGAAAAACTATATCTGTTTTATATATTGGCAATGAGATATTTAAAAAGTATTTGAGGGTCCCCCAAAAACTATTGATGTCTCACACAAAAATGGTTAAAGCTTAAGATAGTGACGTGGAAACCATCACAGATAATATTAATTTTAAGGTCTTAAAATCATTATATTTCAGGAGAAACCATTCTATAATATAATCCGGTTCCTAGACCTCTGTCTTTTCTCCTTTCTTAAAAAAGTTCCACTATTTGCATACATAAATATAAAAAACTAATATTGATAAACGGAGCTATGTTAGTTAATATTACTAACATATGTTTTTATAGCAAGTTTTTTTAACAAACACAATTGGTTGGCAATTTATAAGAATTATAACGCATATAAAACACTAAAAGATTTCTTTAATATCTATAAAGTTTGTATTAGTAGAGTTCTCTTATATAATTATTTAGTAGGCAATGAGGGTCCACCAAAAAATAAGCCACTTTTTAAAAAAATATCCTCTGGCAATTTTTTATGGTTTTTTAATATAGATTGAAAGTTATATTTATAATATAATTGGTAAAAGTTTGGTCAATATTGAAGAAATAAGCGTGAAAGATGATTAAAAATATGTACAAATCCCGAAGCAGGATGATTATAATACTGGTAATGCTTGCTGCTGTTCTCCTCATATTTTTCCTATTAAATATCGTATCCTGCAGCCTGTTTGATTATCAGACAGAAACAGACGGCATTGATTCAGGCGAGAATGAGACAGAAGACATCGAAGGTGAATTGGAATCAGGCGAAAAAAATGAATCACTGATAACTATCTGGGATTGCAGTGAACCGGAGGAAAAACTTGCTTTGATCAACAGTATAGAAGATTTCATGATGGAAAATAATCATATTAATATAGAAACCAGGCATTTTAGGAACAGGGAGGAACTGGAAGACCAATTCGAAGCTGCAAGCCTGGCTGGAGCAGGGCCTGAACTGCTGCTGGTGGATCTTGATAGTGTCCAAAGACTGGCCCCGGGAAATGTATTAAAAGAGATAACTGACGGGGAAGGCGGATTTGATTATTCTTCGATATTGGACGGCCTGGCAGAGATCTCCGAATATAATGGAAGAAAATATATAATACCTTTTAGAGGGTTTGATTTTTTAATGTTCTTTTATAATAAGGATCTGCTGGAAGGACATCCTGAGAGTTTTGAAGAAGTAATTGAATACTGCAAAGATGTCAATAACTTCGGGCAGCAGATTTATGGATTTTTATTAAATGCAGGTGAGCCGGACTGGATAATACCTTTTATAGGCGGATACTCGGGATGGATCGTCGATTACAGGTCCAATTCGCTGACCCTCGGCACTGAAGCCACCGAAAAGACTATGGAGTTTTTAGACCATATATACAACGAAGAAAAGGTTTTGCCTTACAACATAGAATATAGCGAGATGAAAGATTTATTTAAGAGTGAGAACGCCCATATGATCATAGATAATATAAGTTCAATCGAGGAATACCGGGAAGCAGGATTAGATTTTGGAGTATCAAGAATACCCACAGTCTTGGGAGGAGACAAATACCCTACCCCCTTGATTTCAGGATTCGGTTTCATGATAAACGTGAACTGTTACGGGGACAAGCTGGAAGCCGCAAATGAATTTATAGCCTATATGTTGACTGAAGAGGTGCAGATAGACTGGTATTCAGAAACACAAACGATACCTGTTCTGAAAAATATTGATTACAATATTATGACCAAGACTGATGATATTATTTATAACGCTTTTCAGCAGGCAAAACTGTGCCGAGGGAAGCCTTACGAAAAACTTATAATGGTGATAAGAGACGCCATAAGAGATAATGCCGAAAATGTCATCTCAGGAGACACACTGCCTGAGGACGCTGCACTTATGATAAAGGAAGATGCTCTTAGATTAAGATCCGGCGAGATCTCAGTTGAAGAGCCTGAAGGAGAAAGCGACGCAGAGGGGTCTGAAGGAACCGAATAAATAACCGGTATATAAAAATGGGAGGACTTTAATATGAAGGAGAACGGCGGATTTAAATCTTTTTTTATAAGGGGCCTTGTAGCAGTAATAGCGGTCATAGTATTTTTATTTTTAGGAGCGGCCATTGTATTGGGTATCCTTTCAGTAGTAAACAAGGTTACACCTCCGGAGCTGATCAGAAGTTATTTTGAAGATGAGAAGCAGCCGGAAGCAGAAAAAAAAGACCAGGAAGAAGATCTATCAGAAGAACAAAAAACAGGTGAAGCAGAAACAGGCAAGAATTCAGAAACCAGCGGGTTTCTGCTTGAAGAATTTGATAGAGCCGTAAATGAAGTCGTTGAAGAGATCAACAGTTCTGTAGTAAATATAATGGTGACTGTCAGGCAGAGAAATATCTTTGGAGAAGAAGTCCTGGCTGAAGGTTTAGGATCGGGAGTGATATACAGCAGTGATGGGTATATAATCACCAACAATCATGTAGCAGGTGATGCTGAAGATATTCTGGTCACTTTATATGACGGCAGTGAATATCCGGCAGAATTGGTAGGAGCAGATGAGAATACAGATATTGCGGTAGTAAAAATAGAAGCAGATGATCTGAAGGCTGCAAACTTTATATCTATAGATACCGTAAAAGTAGGGGATCTTGTAATTGCGGTAGGCAGTCCTTTTGGGCTTCAGCAAACGGTGACGATGGGAGTAATAAGCGCAAAAGGAAGAGATATCAATGTATCGGCAGAAACACTTCCCATGGTCAACCTGATACAAACCGATGCTGCCATAAACAGCGGCAACAGCGGCGGTCCGCTGGTAAATTCAGCCGGTCAGGTAATAGGCATTAATACTTTAATACTATCTCCAACAGGAGGAAGCGCAGGAATCGGGCTTGCAATTCCCAGCGATACAGCAGTAAATATAACAGACCAGATTATAGAGTACGGGAGGGCAAGGATCCCTTATATGGGTGTGGAAATGGGAGAAAACGACACAGATATAGCAGGGGTTTATATTAACGATGCTCCAGAGGGGTATCCTGCAAGAGAGACCGGAATAATACCCGGAGACATAATCACTGAATTTGATGGAATTGAGGTACAGACTTCCTATGATTTATTTGCACAGATCTTAAGACGGAATGTCGGAGATACGGTGGAGATACAAATATATAGAAACGGAGAGTATCTGACCATAACCCTGGAACTGATTGAAAGCCCTGTAGAACAAAATTAATCCACGGCTGTTTTAAAAAGAGGGAAGAATTGGAAAGTAACAACAGAAGAAAACATATAGAAGCAGACGAAAGGACACTGGTGTCAAAGTCAAAGCAGGGAGACAAGGCTGCTTTTGAAGGGCTGGTAAGGAAATTCTCAAAATATGTTTTTACCACTGCTTTTTTTATATTAAGAGATGCACATGAAGCAGAGGACGTAAGCCAGGAAGTATTCGTAAAGGTTTATCTGTCGATCAAGGGCTTCAGGGGGCTTTCGAGTTTTAAGACCTGGATAAGAAAACTCACAGTAAACACATGTATTGACAAACTAAGGCTGCGGTCGAAGACAAAGGACAGGAAAGTCAGTTTGGATAAGATGACTGAGGAATATGAAGTAGTTTTTACTAAATTCAGCCAGAATCTTGAAAAGAATTTTTTTAATAAAGAGACAGTAAAAGAGGTACTAAAAATCATAGTGAATCTTGACGAAAGTTACCGGATCCCTTTGATTCTAAGAGATCTGCAGGATTACAGCTATAGGGAGATTTCAGAACTGACCTGCAAGCCCATCGGTACGGTTAAGACCAATATACACCGGGCAAGGAAGATGATAAAAGAAAAAATAAAAGTGTATAAGTGATACGGGTTTGAGTTGAAACAAAAATAAACAATTTTAATCTATAATATTGAATCTTACAGGGATTTTTTATTATGAACAGCATAAATAGATACTTAAAAATTGCAAAAGATGCAGTAATAAAGCCTTCGGGTGATATGGATGAGAAGATAATTGATAGGATTTCTCATATTAAAAGCTCGGATAAAAGGTTACTGGATGAGAAGTTTATGGATTACTTTAGTAAGAGTAATTCCAGAGCATATTTAATGCTTGAGAAAATAAAGAATAATCCCGGAGTTTTTGCCGTTCTGGCAATAGCTATGATTTCTGTTATTATTGTGATTGCCGTTATGGCTAAAAAAAATCTGAGTGAAGACAGAACTGGTGGAGAAAGCAATCAGTCATCTTCTTCTAAAAATGATACTCAATAAAAATAATGCCAGTATGATTATCCAAAACCACGGGTTAGTAAATAGATTCCTTAAGGGTTCATATCCCAGTTTACCAAAGATCTTTGTAAGAAGATCTTCCGCCCATGTGTATACAGTCATAAATAGTGAGTTTATATTTTCAAGCGCGAAAAAGTTTTTTATTGATTCCATGTTTTATAAATTTTAACGTTTATTAAATGTTTTGTAAAATTTAATAATAATTATAAATCGTCAAAATTATTAGGGGGCACGCTTTGAGATATTTTAAAATCAAGCAGAGAAAAACTACTGTCAGGACAGAAATTATTGCCGGGATAACTACTTTTATGACCATGGCCTATATTATTTTTGTAAATCCGGCGATTCTTTCTGCAGGAGGTGATACCGGGATTCCTTTTGAGGGAGCAGTTATTGCTACCTGTATTGGTGCCGGAATAATGAGCATACTGATGGGTGTTCTTACCAATACTCCTTTTGCGCTTGCGTCGGGTATGGGGATTAATGCAGTAGTTGTATTTACTGTTATCTTCGGCCTGGGCCTTAGCTGGCAGCAGGCGATGGGGATTATTGTCATCGAAGGAATACTTGTTACAATACTGGTTCTTACCGGCCTCAGAAGCATGATAATGAGGGCTATACCAATGGGATTAAAGTATGCTATTGGTGTAGGGATCGGGCTTTTTATTGCGTTCATCGGAGCCCAACAGGCAGGTTTTGTAGATATCGATCCTATAACTGCTGTAAAACTGGGTGATTTTACTGCTCACTATACCCAGCTTGCAGCATTCGGGCTTATACTTACCGCAATCCTGGTTGCATTCAGAATAAAAGGCGGGATATTGTTAGGAATTATCGGAACTGCAATTGCAGGAATGGCATTCAGGGTAACACCTATTCCCACAAGATTTATAAGCGTTCCAACAAAAGAAAGTTTTGCTATATTTTTCCAGGCAGACCTGGTAGGAGCGGTATGGAGTAAAGGAATGATAAATATAGCAGCCCTGGTCATGATTTTTGCTTTATTTATGACGGACTTCTTTGATACCATGGGCACAGTCATAGGAGTAGGCGGAGAAGCAGGCTTGCTGGATAGAAAGGGAAGCCTTCCTAATTTAAGGAGAGTTTTACTGGTAGATTCCCTGGCAGCTGTAGCAGGGGGCCTATTTGGTGCCAGCTCTATAACTACCCGTATCGAAAGCGCATCCGGAGTATCTGATGGAGGAAGGACCGGAATAATGCCCACAATGACCGGATTTCTATTTTTGATTTCCGTATTTTTTACGCCCCTGATTGCGGTGATCGGAGGAGGGGTAGAGGTAGCAGAAGGGATCTACAAGTATCCTATAACTTCTCCTGCTCTTATCGTAGTCGGGTTTTTAATGATGACTGTAATGAGTAAGATCGATTTCAAGGATTTTGAAATAGGCATACCGGCTTTCTTGACCATAATCATAATGCCTTTCACCTACAGCATTTCATACGGAATCGGATTTGGCTTTATAAGTTACACTTTAATAAAACTGGTTAAGGGTAAATTTAGAGAACTGCATCCGCTTATGATCATAGTAAGCATACTATTTGCCGCAGCCTTTATCGCAGAAGCAGTAGCTACAAGGATTACAGCAGGTTAAGTTATGGTATAAAAATTGATCTTAAATGGATTCAGCATAAAAAGAACAAATTAAAAATAAAATGAGAAGAAGAGTTTATTTTCTAACACTGGCTATCCTGGCTGTATTTGTTTTGATTATTACAGCCGGCTGCCGCTCCATCTTTGAAGGTATAGCCGGAGAAAGTTCATCTGAAAGCCGGGAAGGTCAATCAGGCGGGCAAAGCCTCCAGGATACTGAAGGCACGGGTGACCAAAAAACAGGCAATACTTCTCCTATTGCCGTCATGGAAATATATCAGCAGAATTCAAGTGACAATTACTTTACGGTAGGAAATACGGTTCATTTATCAGCGTCCAGTTCAACGGACCTGGACGGAGATCTATTGAGTTATGAGTGGCAGATAGAAAAGATAGACACATTATCAGGGGAAGAAATCTACTATGTTTTTGACAGTACCGGAGAATACGAGATAGTGCTTACAGTTTATGACGGGACCGAGCATGTAAGCAGTTCAAGAAAAATCTATCTGGTAGAACCCAATGAATATATATTGAAAACAAAGGCTTACGAAATGATAGTCGGTATTGAATATATTATTATAAATACCGGACCGGGAAAAGTAGACGACCTTATGTGCCTGGTTGAAGTGCCTCAGACCTATCAGCCGTTCCAGATTATAGAAAACCGGAAATCCAATTACAAGGAAACAGATGATTTGTACACAGACGATTGTAACTTGATTGCCAGATTTAATCTGGGCAGTCTTCAGGCAGGGGAATCGGCTAAAGTATATATTGACTGCAGTACAGTTCTTTACGAATATGAATATGCAGATATACCGGACGGTCCGGATTCATATAGTTTTGGAGACAGGGATCTGTCTCTATACACCGGGGGTGAATATTATATAAACAGCGATTCACAGAAAATCAAATCTACGGTTAAAACTGTAGTAGGTTCGGAAACAAGGCCGGCAGTAATTGCTGAAAAACTATATGACTTTGTATGTGATGCCCTGGTATATGATGATGAAAGATTAAGTGAAAAAGAGTTTGGTTATTTCTATGCTTCGGATATTCTGCAGCGGGGGAGGGGTGTCTGTACAGATTATGCAATCCTATATGCAGCGTTATGCAGAGCCGCAGGAATTCCTGCCAGATTTGTACAGGGCATACCGGTTTTTACCATATTAACAGAAGGAGAAAACCAGCTTTCATATGGACATGCGTGGGTGGAAATAAAGCTTCCCGGATATGGATGGATCCCAATTGATATAACAGCAGAAAGCGGATTTATGAGTTATAATTACTATCTTAATATGGAGACCTATAAGGGATCCGGAGTATTTTATAAAAGCCTCGCAATAGATGGGGAGAATTACTATCCCCTTGGATTTTATTATTCATGGGAAGGAAGTACTGAACCCCGCCTGACACAGGAAACGGTATACAGTGTCAGTGGTTTAAATCTGGATGATATAGGAATAATATCCGAAAGTGAATTCATAGATGAGATCAGTTATATACTTTCCGAATATAATTCTGCTATAAACCATATAAATCTGTTAAAATCTGAAAGCTGGGTATTTAATGACCCCCAGGTTATTGCTGTTGAAGAGACTTTCCTGGAAAGGCTGATAGAGATATCTCAGGATCTGGAAAATATAAGTTATTCAGAGAGCTGTGCTGCAGATAGGAACAATCTGGTAGATATAAGCAATGATATTAATGTCTACAAGGAAGGACAGATTGAGTGCATGAAAGACGGAAATTACGATTGCTACAGCAGCCAGTATGAAATGTTTGCCGGTTCAATGAATGCCTTATTTGATTATTATAATAATATGGTAAATAAATTTAACCAGAAATATTAGAGATAGATGGTATACCAAAGAATTCTTTTAGGGATTGCTTCAATTATAATCGTGGCTGCGGCAATATATCTGTTTTCGGCTGTTTATAAGTTTGTGACTCAGGTGTCTTTTGTGTATAACCCAAAAAAGCAGATCAAAGCTACCCCTTTTAATATCAGATTGTATTTTGAAGAAATCATTTTTAAGGCTTCTGACGGTACTGACCTTTCCGGCTGGTTTGTCCCTGTAAAAAATCATAAAGGAGTAATACTGGTCTTACATGGTAAAGGCGGAAATATATCAACCAGGCTTACCTTCCTGGACTATTTCAGCAGGAAGATGGGGCTGTCAGTATTTATTATTGATTACCGGGGATACGGCAAGAGTGAAGGCAGGCCTACTGAAGAGGGGACTTATCTGGATGCTGAAGCAGCCTGGAAGTATTTGACTGCAGTTAAAAAAATAAAACCTCAGGATATAATAATTTTTGGCCGGTCCCTGGGAGGCCCTGTTGCAGCATTTTTGGCAGGAAAAGTAAGTGCAAGGGCACTGATTTTAGAATCTACTTTTACCGCTATTAAAGATATAGCAGCTCAGCTGTATCCATATCTGCCGGTAAGAAGATTTTTTAGATTTGAATACCCTACTATTGATTACTTAAAAAAAGTAGGGAGTCCGGTATTGATCATTCACAGCAGGGGAGATGATTATATTCCATTTTCCCATGCGGTGAAGCTGTATAATGCAGCAAATAGGCCCAAGCAGTTTTTAAAGATAGAAGGTCCGCATAACATCAATTACCGGGAATCTGAGGAGATTTACATAGAAGGCATAAAATCTTTTCTTTCTAAATACTAAAGAGGACCGGGAATTTCTTTTTTCATATATATCCATTCCCGGTATCCGGAAAATTTTTCTGCTATCCCGGAGGATCTTGCCACGACATTGCAAAAACCAAATTTTTTATAAAGGCTGTAGGCATTCTTATTTGCACCGGCAACCCAGAGAGTTAAAGTATCTTTCCCGTGTCTTCTGGCATAATCTTCTGTGAAGGACAGCATTTTATTGGCCACGCCTTTTCTTCTATTATCTGCATCAACTGCAACATTGTCGATATAAATAGTGCCGTCATCAAGTTTGGGTACCTCAAAAAAGTTTAATAAGATTGCTTTGACTGCCCTCGTAAGACCCAGATATTTGAAATAGACCCGGAAGTCTTTGATATATCTTCTAGTGTTTTCTTTAGTCACGATCTCTATTATTCCGACTATCCTTCCTCCTGCTTTGGCATTGTAGTATCTTCCCGTGTCAATGTTTCTGGAAATCTCTGTTCTGATAATATTCAGCGCGGCCTCTTTTTTATTGCTGAACATAATTTTTAACTTTTCATAAAATGCATCAAACTCTATCTTAAGATAGCTTTCAACATCTTTTAGTTTTAAATTGATTATTTGTATGTCGTGGAAACTGTTACCCCGGTTCTTATGATTATTCATCTTACGGTTCTTTTTTATAAAGAAGATCTCTGGCTTTTTTGACATTTTTTTGAGAAGTCAAAAGTTTTACTCCTCTTGTACCCTGAAGGGAGACAATACTCTGACCGGCATCATCTGAAAATATCTCTGTCTTGATTCCAAAGCTTTCCAGATAGCTTTTAGCTAATTCTGCTTCTATCCTGGAATTAAATGTCTTGACCACAGGCGGCTCGCCTGTCTTATTTATATTATCCATATCTTAGTTTTTATTTCTGATCAATTTTTAAAGCTGATTGAAAGAATTAAAATTATAGCACATCAATAGTATTTTATCATACCGGTCCATAACTTTTATTTGAAGAATTGATATCTATGATATACACTAAATAAAGTCCCGAGATTTATGACTTGTTAGACAGAAAATGCGATAAGTGAAATGATAAAAAAATCGCTTCTGGTTAAAATTTATGAAGCTGCCGGTATGCAGAGATGGAATGACCAGATCCGCACAATTGAACTTACCGAACTTGATAAGCAGGCCCATAAGATGATAGTTGCATATATTTTAGGAAAGTGTGAACAGGATATGGGCGGAAAGATCGACTGGGTAAAGATCATAGAAGACGGGCTGTTTGAGTTTTTAAAAAGAATCATTTTAACTGATCTTAAACCCCCTTTGATCTACAGGATCAAGAGAGATAAGAAACAATACGAAAAGCTAAACCGCTGGGTCTTTGAGAGAATAAGCCCTTACACACAGCAGGTAGGAGAGGACTTTAATTTACGCTTTGAAAAATATCTGCTGGAACAGGAAGAAACACTTGAAAAAAAAATTGTAGACGGAGCGCATTTCTACGTGACCAAGTGGGAATTTGACATTATTAAATCATCAAATACCAGGGTCTATTTGATCGAAGAGATCGTAGAAAGCATATCCCGGGAGCAGGGCAAGTATAATAATTTGAGGTGTATGAGGATTTTTACTAAAAATAAAAAGCTGCTGGATTTTGCCAATATATGCGGCCAGCTTCGTTTTCAGCAAAGATGGAGCCACCTTTACCGCATTCCTAAAACATCTGTATTGGGGCACATGTTGATTGTGGCCATATTTTCATTTTTGTTCTCTTACACAGCAAAATTAGGAGAGGAGAACTGCATAAATAATTACTTTACAGGGCTCTTTCATGATCTGCCCGAAGTCTTGACAAGGGACATAATCAATCCTGTTAAGAAATCGGTTAAGGGATTAAATGAGCTTATAAAGGATTATGAGATCGAGGAGATGGAGAAAAAAATATATAAACTGATCCCCAAAAGCTGGCACGATGATATAAAGATGTTCACGGAAGATGAGTTTTCTGAAACTGCCGGAAGGAACGGGAAACTGGTCAAAGGCGCTGATGACCTGGCTGCATTTATTGAGACCTTTCTTGCTTTAAAAAACGGTATAAGAAATGAAAGCCTTATTTATGCTAAAAATAAGTTGATACAGAAATATAGATCAAGGACTATTGACGGAGTAAACTTTGGAGACATTTATGCTGAGTTTGATTGAGTAAATCGGTGTTATGGGTAAAAAAATGATCATATCAAAATCAAAATATATGGCAGGACTGCAGTGCCCAAAGTATTTATGGTATAAGGTAAATGCCAGAGAAGAGATCCCTCAGCCGGGTTTTGTGTCAAGGTATATCTTTGAACAGGGTATACTGGTGGGGGAATATGCCAAAAACCTTTATCCGGGGGGAATTGACATAGAGAGGACAGGAGATCTGAAAACACAGCTGGTAAATACTACTAAAATATTGTCCGAAAGGAAACCTTTATTTGAAGCCAGCGTCAGTTCCGGGAATGTATACAACAGGGTCGATATACTTGTACCGGCAGATAAGGGCAGATGGGATATTTTAGAGGTTAAAAGCTCCACGCAGCTTAAGGAAGAATATATCCATGATGTTTCCTTTCAGAAATACTGTTTTGAAAAAGCGAAAGTTAAGATCAGAAAATGTTATCTCGTTTATATCAATAATCAGTACAAAAAAAAGGGAGAGATCAATACCAGAGAACTGTTTAAAAAGACTGATATTACTGCAGAGGTGGAAGAGCTGTCTATCGGAATAAAAGAAAGGATTGCAGAAATGCTGGAAATCGCAGCCGCTAATAGCCCACCGGAGACTGCTATCGGGAAACATTGTAATAATCCCTATAACTGCCCGCTTAAGGATAAATGCTGGGAGTTCCTGCCGGATAACCATATTTTTAACCTGTACGGAAATAAAGAAAAAGCGGTACAGCTCTATAGCGAAGGGATCCTTTCCATAAAGGATATTCCTGACCGCTTTGATTTGAATTTAAAGCAGCAGATACAGCTTGAATGCGCCAGGACAGAAAAGCCGAAAATAGACAGGGGCGAGATATCAAAATTCATTGCAAAACTTAAGCGACCCCTTTATTTTTTTGATTTTGAGACATTCTCCACAGCCATTCCCCTATATGATGGGGTCAAGCCATATCAGAGGATTCCTTTTCAGTATTCAATACATATGCTTGATTCTATTGATAGCAAACCAACGCATTACGATTTCCTGGCCGAAGGTGATAGGGATCCAAGAAAAGAGCTGCTGGCAGCCTTAAAAAAGCATATAGGTAAAAAAGGAAGCATAATCGTTTATTATGAATTATTTGAAAAGGGAGTTTTGAGAGAACAGGCCGAAATTTTTCCTGAATACAGTCAGTGGGTAAGTTCTGTTATTCCCAGGATAGTCGATCTTTACAAACCCTTTGGGAACTTTCATTACTACAATTCTTCCCAGAAGGGGAGTGCCTCGGTAAAAAGTGTTCTTCCGGCTATTACGAATTTGAGTTATAAAGGAATGGATATAGCCGACGGGCTGGCCGCAAGTGTATATTTTCTTTATACCTGTGGCAAGTATGGTGCTGGCGATATCTGTCCGACGGGAGAAGAGAGAGATAGAATAAGGAGATCACTTATAAAATACTGCAGGATGGATACCGGAGGTATGATACATATACTAAAAGCCCTGATGAAAGAAGCTGAATAGTAAAGTTCAAAGGTCAAGAACAGTATTATTGCTTTTTCTTGATAGAGATACTGACCACAGATAGTATAAGAAAAATAACACCTGTAGCAACAAGAATAAGTATATTGGTAAGCGGGGACATCGCTTTATCGCCAAAGAAAAAAACAACGCCCATTGATTCCTTGAAGCCGGCAACTGCTTGTTCCGGTGCATTTGCAAAGGATTCGGACATCGGTGCTTCCATCATGATCTGACGGAACAGTGATGCAGCGTGACTTATAGGGAATATCTTTATTACAGTTTGTATAGTGGATGGCAGTGATCCAATTGGAATATATATTCCGGTTATAAAACCGATAAGAGTTCCGATTATGGTGCTTGCGGTGGCAAAAGCGCTGCTGCTTTTAAAAAATGACACAATGAAAAAAACCATCGCCGAGCCTGTAAAGACAGACAGCAGCATTACTCCCAGTAATTTTACCAATGCCGTTATTTCAAGTAACTCTCCGCCACCGGCGAAAATATAGATTTCAGCAAGGATCAATGCTGCAATGCTCATAATCACACCGATTATAAAAGAACTGATGATATATCCTCCCACAAGCTGGCTGCGTTTGAGTGGAGCTGACAGAAAATCCTTTGAGATTTTCTTTGTGGTATCCTCGACCATAATTTGAAATGCACCCATTGTTGCTGTTATTGATGTAACCGATAGAATCCCTGCCATAATCCAGCTGTCAATGGAGAAGCGGGCATTATCTCCCAAAAGATCTTTAAAGCTGTTAGTCATCATATTTCCAAGAAACAGTACATAAAGCCCGATTATAATAAACACGGAAAGAAGTGAAAAAAATACTGAAACCCTGTCACGGAAAAACAGTTTGAGGCTGCGTTTCACTAAATTGATCATTACTGTCATTTAATTCGTATCCTCCCTCATAGCATGTCCGGTAATTTTTACAAAAGCATCATCCATACTGCCGCTTAAGACCTCAAAACCGGATATAATGCTTTTTACTTTATTAATCAGCGGAAGGGCATCAAGGGTTTTTGAAATATTAATAAAAAAAGCTCCGCCGGATATTGTAAATTTGATATTATGCTTCTTTAAAAGTGCAGTGAGCCTGTTGCTGTCTTTTGGATTCAACCGCAGGGTATCCGTACTGTATTCTGCACGGAGTTCGGAAGGAGTACCTTTTGCAGAAATCCTTCCGTTATCGATTATAGCGACATAATCGGCTTTATCAGCTTCCTCCATATAGTGAGTGGTGAGAAATACTGTCATCCCGGTACCCTTTTGCAGATTCCGGATCGTATTCCAGACGCTTTTTCGTGTCTGGGGATCAAGCCCTGTAGTGGGTTCGTCTAAAAAAAGGATTTTAGGTGTGTTTACAAGTGCTCTTGCTATGTCTGCCCTGCGCCTTTGACCGCCGGAAAGCCTTCCGTAGCGGCGGTTATAAAAGCTTTTTACATCTGCGGCTTCTGATGCTTTTTCAACTGCAGTTGAGAGATCTTTACTCGGCATCCCGTAAAAGCTTCCGCGGGTATATAGATTCTCTTTTACGGACAAAATATCGTCTAAAATGTTATCCTGAAATACGACTCCTATGTCCTTTCGGATTTTATTGTCTTCTTTACCAAGTTTATGGCCGTTGACTGTCACGGTTCCGCTGTCAGGCTTGAGGAGAGTACAGATAATGTCAATAGTAGTAGTTTTTCCCGCACCGTTTGGGCCTAGGAATGCAAATAGTTCGCCCTTATTTACGTGAAAATCTATACCTTTTACGGCTTTTACATTCCCATAATTTTTTTTAAGGTTAATGACCTCTATTATATGAGGTAAAGACATATTTCATAAAAAATATAACAATTTTTTTATGAATTATACATTATTCATATTGTATTACAATAAAATTTTATATTTATTGTTGTTTACAAAACTGGTAGAATTAAAACAATCATAGAATCTACATTTCAATTAAACAATTTTCTATAAAGTGACGGTACTTTATGTTATTGGGAGACCAACCAATATCCAACAGTTTGCAGGATAGACTGGACAGGGCAGATTTCTGCAAATATCTGGCCAAAGCTATTCTGTCTTATGAATCAAAAGAGTGCATCGTGATCGGACTTCTGGGTTCCTGGGGTTCAGGGAAAAGCTCTATGCTGAATATGATAGTTGAGTTTTTATATAAGAGTTCAAAGCCATATGACAAAAATGCCAAGCCTATAATCGTCAAATTTAATCCCTGGAATTATCCTGATCAAAACGGGGTGCTGGCACAGTTTTTTTACAATCTTTCATCTAAGTTAAAACCTAAAAGACAAAAGAAATTACAAAAACTAAGTGAAAGAATCCTAAAGTATGCTGAGTCGTTTATTCCATTTCAGGTTTCTGTCAGTTCTCTGGGAAAACCGGTCTCCCTTAAACTTAAAAAGCGGGATAAGAGAAGTATTGACTATAAAAAAGAAAAACTGGCAAGGTATTTTCAGGAAATAAACAATAAGATAGTTATTATTATTGATGATATCGACAGGTTAAATGTAGGAGGAATCAAGCAGATCTTTCAATTGATCAAGGCATTCGGTAATCTTCCCAATATTATATATTTAGTAGCATTTGATAGAGGTATAGTTTCTAAAGCACTTTGTGATAACCAGCTAAAAAACGGTGAAGAATATCTCGAAAAGATCATACAGGTACCTTTTGAGATACCATCGATACCCAGGGAAAAAGTTTTAGCCATATTGCAATTCCAGTTAAATGAGATTTTAGATAATATGCCGAAAGATATCTGGAATCAACAGTACTGGTATAATATTTATCACAGCAGCATACAGCACTTTTTTTACACTATAAGGGATGTCATCAGATATATAAATACTCTAAAAATCGGTTTACCCTATATATCAAAAGAAGTAAATCCTATTGATTTTATTGCTATTACCTGCCTGCAGGTATTTATGCCCGGGGTATATCTTGAGATCAAAGATAATAAGGATATTTTCACCGGGATTTTGTTGAATGAAGATAATGAAGGCAGATATAAAGACAGCGAAGCTGTAGAGGAAATAATTGAATTAGTCCCTAAAAAAGATAAGGAACATATTAAAAGATTGCTCTGTTACATGTTTCCAAGATTACAGAATGTCCTTGATTTCCGCCAGGCTGTAAGCATTGATAAGCCCTCTGAGTTGGTAAAGGAAAGAAGGATATGCTGCCCAAACTTTTTTGATACCCACTTCAGGTTATCTGTTCCGGAATATGAGATCAATCAGGCCGAAATAAACAGGTTTATAGAAGCAAGCGAATCCGAAAAAAAATTTACTTCAATGCTGCTTAATATTAATGAGGGAGGCAAGATCCAGGTAGTTATTGAAAGCCTAAGGGACAGGATTTTAGATATCCCTAATAATAATATTGGAGTCGTTATAAGAAGCATATTGAATATTGCCGATAATTTTAAAGTCGAAGATACTTATAGTGACTTCTACAGCGAATTAGTTTATTTGTGCACCAACCTTTTATTCAGGATAGAGGATGAAGAGGAGAGATATAATATACTGGAACATGCGGTCAATGAGGCAGAAAGTCTGTATGTCTCAACAGTTCTGGTACTCAAGCTAATAAATGAAAATAAGAAGAAAAAATTCTTGATAGACGGCTTTAAAGTAATGTCTTTAGAAGACCTGGTGGTAAGAAAGATCAGAAATTGGGTAAAAAGTGAAAATATCGATAAAAATACAAAACTGCATTCAATAGTATATAACTGGGCCGAGCTGGAAAACAAAGACCAGGCAAAAGAGTTTTTAAACAATTACATTAAAAGCCATAAAGGGTTTTTATCATTTATCACATCCAATCTGCAGCAAAAGTATATCTTTCAAAAGGGAGATTATATACCCAAGCTGGAATTTGATATGGATGTTGATAGAATCATCGATTTTATAGATATACCTATTAATGAACTGGAACTGCGTATCAGAAGTATAATTAATTCAGAGAATTTTGAAAAATTAGATAAAAGGGAAAAAATAGCTTTAAAGACTTTTACCAGAAAGAGGACCTGATAAATTTCCGCACCGAAGATGAAGATTTATGATATCATAATATCAAGAAGGACAATAAGAAAATTCCAGCAGAAGACGATAAAACTGCCGGTTTTAAAAAGCATGGTAGACGCTGGAAGGCTTGCGCCGACTGCAGGGAATATTCAGCCGCTGGAGTATGTCATTGCCGTAGGGGAGGCATTAAGAAAAAGAATTTTTCCTAATGTAAGATGGGCAGCGTACATTACGCCTGAAGGGGATCCAAAAGAAGGTGAAAAGCCCGTAGCCTATATAATAATTCTGGTAAATAAGGAAATCCATATGGAGTCTTATTACAGGTATGATGTAGGAGCCAGTGCACAAAATATCACCCTGGCTGCTCTGGAGGAAGGGATCGGCTGCTGCTGGATAGGTTCCTTTAATAGGAAAAAAATCAAGGATATTTTAAAAGTACCTGATAAATACATAGTAGATCTTGTTTTAGCTCTGGGATATCCACTGGAAAGCCCGGAGCATTATGACACAGAAAAGCAAAAATCCATCAAATATCACAAGGATGCTACGGGCATGCTGCATGTACCAAAAAGAAAACTGGATGATATAATCCATATTGATCATTTCTGAGTGCCGGTTCTGTTTTTTTCTTGTTTAAAGGTAAAAATACTGTATAATCAGTGATTTTTATATTTTACTATCTTATTTGATTGGAGATATGATTAATACAGATGGCAGTGAAAACGAAGTACGGTAAAAACCTGTTTCTTGTACCTGGGAATATAGCATATCTGTTTTTGCTGACAGCCACTCTGCTGTGGGCTTACTGGGGTGTAGGGGAAGTCTTCCACGAGGGATGGTACCCGCCGTACACTCAGATCATATTTTATTTTATCCCTTTTCTGGCTCTTATAGGTACAATGTTTTTATGTATATATCTGCCGCTTGCGGGAGGGGTATTGATTGCGGCGGGCGGAATATTTTACCTTGTAATAACAGTTGTGCAGTCAGGCCGGCAGCATACAAATTTGCTCCCGTCCTTCTGGATGGCTTCTGCTGTTATCATTATTCCCGGAGTGCTTTTTATCTTTGATTATGTTTTAAAAAAAAAGCGGAAATACAGAGAACATCAAAAGACAGTATTTAAAAACCGCTGGAAGGCAGCAGCAGCTGTTGGTCTTTCCCTCATATTGATTGCCGGTATAGGTACTCCACTTGCAGTAAGGAACCTGGGAAGATCGCCTCTTGAAAGTTTTGACGAAGTAACCATAGAGGGCAATGAAATTGTGCTAGCCTTGGCAGGAGATGGGCCCGGATGGTATTATTCCAATGAGGACCCAATAGAATTTATGGGTAAGCAGTACAGAGCATTTTCATGGAACGAGATCGCTCTTTTCGGAAAAGACCCGGTGGGGTTTGAGGGGAAAAGGTACGGTCCCGACTATGACGGGACAGGAGACTCTATCTATTATGCCACTCAGGAAGATTTTGATCAGTATAATATGTTCCGCTATATAGACTACGGGGGAGATAAGCTGTCAGCTGAGATACAGGATTTCTGGAAGCTTCCTACAGCAGAGGAGTACGTGAGGCTTTCCATGTACAGGGGGGAAAATTGCAGCGGGTACTTTAACGATAGTGAAGGTAAGGCATATTACAGCAGGACTCCTGATAAGGAGGGACCATTATGGGCCTCTGATAAAATGGTCATTTATTACTGGACCTCTACCTGTGCTGATGATACATATGCATATGATATTACTTACTCGGGCGAGGTAAGGAAAATCTACAAGATAACAAAGCAAGATTACAGGGGATGGAGAGCGGTAAGAGTTAAATATTAATATGCTTATATACCGACTACAAAGGTCAGGATACAGGAAGAAGAACCCTTGCAGATTTTATCTTCCAGCTTAAAACTTATGTCATCTCCGAATTCAGCTGCCCATACCCTGTACTCAGTATTGCATATCCTGCTGCCTATTTTTTCAGAAAGGTCGGCTCTGTCGGATTTGATCATTATATTATGCCAGGGACAGCTGCTTATTATTATTTTTAATTTATTGCCCGTTTTTTCTGTTTTGAATTTGAATCTATCCAATTTTAATTTGGCAGAGAAGCATTCAAGAAGAGCTTCCAGGCCCCGGTCTTTTCTTAATTTATGTTTTAAAAAACGGGCCTGTATTTTAGGAACGATCTTCCAAACTTCCTCATCTATATCCAGAGCGGTATTAAATCCGTATTTTTCTTCAACTTTTACAAACCATAATCCATCAACTGCAGTATAACAGCGGTGAAGGTATTCTGAGGTCTCTTTATCTGTAAGTTTCATAATTTAATAATAAGAGCTTATTTGATTGTTATTAGGGAATATAATACACATTTAACAGAGAAAATGGAATAAAAAGGCTGCTATAGGGCATAGTTTGATATAAAATAAAAAAAGATATAAATTTAATAGTAATACCTTGCATTGCAAGATACCTTATGCTATAATACAGCCTAAAGATTATGGAGAGGAAGTGATATTATGAATATACAGTTCAAAAAAGGAGTACTGGAATTATGTGCTCTGACGCTCCTGGCCAAGAAGAACCGGTACGGTTATGAGCTGGTAAATGAGATCTCTAAAAATATATTGATTTCAGAAGGGACGATTTACCCGCTTCTGCGACGTCTTAAAAATGACGGTTATGTTACCACTTATCTTGAAGAATCAAAGGAAGGGGCTGCAAGAAAGTACTATCAGTTGACTGCATCCGGGAAAAAGATGCAGCGTGATCTAAAAGAGGAGTGGCTGACCTTTGTTAAAAAAGTAAACGGCTTTTTAAAGGGTGGTGTAAAGAATGAATAAAAAAGAATTTATTAACAAATTATCATCATATCTGGGAGGAATTCCCGGAGAGGACAGGCAGGATGTTATAAATGATTTTGAAGAACATTTCAAGGAAGGGCTGGCAGAAGGAAGAACTGAAGAGAATATCGCTAAGTCACTTGGCGATCCGAAATCGCTGGCCAATCAATTCAAAGCCAGCATACTTGTAAACCAGGCAGAAAGGACGACCTCACCGGCAAATATAACCAGAGCGGTTTTTGCTACCCTGGGGCTGGGATTTTTCAATCTCATATTTATACTGGGTCCATTTGTTGCTGCAGTCAGTATATTTATAGCCTTATTTGCATGTGCGATTGCTCTTACTGCATCAGGAATAACCGTATTTTTTGCTGCGATTTTTGGGCCGCTGTTTCCCCAATATGTTTCAGTCTTATTAAATCCAGCGGTAGCCATATTTGGTTCAATAGGAGTGACCTGCCTAGGGATACTGTTTTTTGTAGGAGATATATATCTGGCAAAGTTACTGTATAGGTTGTTTATAAGATACATAAAGTTTAATTTAAGAATTATAACTGGAAAGGAGTAAAAAAAATGAAGTTTAATGTTGCGAGATTTGTAATATGGGTTACTGTTATAATGGCTGTGTCTTTTATCTGTGCAGGCATTATCCTGATGGTAACCGGAAATTTCTCAATAGCGGTGGAACAAATTGATGAATCCAAGACTTTTGATGCTGAAGAGGTAAGTGAAATATATATAGACATAACAAGTACGGATATCAATATCATACCTTCAGAGGATGAGGATATCAGGGTGCATTTATCCGGGGAAGTCTCTACAAACAAAAACAGGGACATACCTTCACTGGTTGCCTATCAGTCAGGGGATGAACTGCGAATAGAGATAATCCAGCCAAGAACGATTTTTATTGGGATCAGCATATGGAGGACAAAGCTGGATGTATATATACCGGAAGATTCGATAGAGGCCCTAAAAATAGACACAGTATCATCAGATATAAATATAAACGATCTTAAAGTCGGTGAGTTTGACTATGAAGGTGTATCCGGAGATTTTAAGGGAGAATCATTATTTGCAGAGGATATAAGTTTTAATACAACCTCAGGAGATTTTAACCTGAAAAGCTATACAGGTGATATAAATATCCATGTTGTATCAGGGGATCTGGTACTGGAAGGTGGAAGCATGAATGATAATATTGAATTGGTCACTATATCCGGTGACATATATATAGAACAGGAAGATCCAAGCAATATGGATATAAGGACCACATCCGGGGATGTCGGGATAAAAATTTCCGAAGATGCTGGATTTTATATCAATGCAAATACTGTATCAGGCGATATCGACAACAGATTTCCCATTGAGATCACATCTTCAAGCAGGAGAAGCCTGGAAGGTACGGTAGGCGGCGGCGGAAAAGAAATTGTTGTAAGCACGACTTCCGGTGATATTAAGGTAGACTATTAACCGGAATAATATGATCAAATAAATATTTTTAAAAGGAGTGAAATATGAACAGAATGATTAAAAGAAGCAGTGTCATAAAAATAATTATGATAGTGCAGGTGATTGTTTTGATAGGTGTCCTTGCTGTATTTACGGCCTCATGCAAGTGGACAGTAGGACTGGTAAGAGGATCCGGAAATGTTGAAGAAGAAGAAAGAGATGTATCCGATTTCGATGAGATAAGCTTTTCGGGAATGGGAAATCTGATTATAACCCAGGGAGAAGAAGAGTCGCTGCTGGTGGAAGCTGATGACAATATACTTCCATTGATTGAAACAGATGTTTTTGGGGATAGGCTGACTATCGGCTTTAAGTGGGGATATAATTTCATACCAACGTCAAACGTAAGGTTTTACCTGACTGTAGCTGACCTTAATAGGATTACATTTAGCGGAGCCGGAAAGGTTGATTGCGATAATCTGGAGACTAACAAGTTAGAATTTGATTTAAGCGGTGCGGGGGATATTGATTTCAATATCAATGCAGATGAGCTTGTGATCACTTCATCAGGAGCAGGTAATCTGACCTTAAGCGGCGAAGTCGAAAGTCAGAACGTTGATATAAGCGGTGTAGGTAGATATAATGCAAAAGAGCTTGAGAGTAAGGAATGCGATATAGAGGTTTCAGGAGCCGGCAGTGCCACGGTTAATGTTACCGAAGAGCTTGATGTTCAAATAAGCGGTGTGGGGAATGTTTATTATGTTGGGGTTCCGATTGTAAGACAGGATATTTCAGGGCTTGGCAAGGTCGAGAGTATTAACTGAAAAAGAGGCTATTTTGATACAGAAGCCTGTAAAGGACTTTTAGATTAATAAGAAAACATAAAATTAAAAATAGTTACAGGAAAGGAATATTAATGGCAGAGATTACTAAAGAAGAATTAAAAGAAGGGAAAAAGCAGCTGGAAGGGGTATTGATACTATGCTGGGTAATGGCTATTTTAACTGGAACTGCAATCCTTTTAGGACTTGGTCCCATAGGTTTTATTAGAGATTATTTGGGCAGTCCATTTACTATCAATACTGCAATAGATGTGATGAGAGGCGTAGCCAGTTATCCTTTGAGAATGACATTTTCTTTGATTATTCCGGCACTATACGTAATAGAATTAATTGGCATTTATCAGAGGAAGGCTTTTGCAGTACCCCTGGGAAGAGCGGTTTTAGTGGTGACTATGGTATTCTTCTTCCCGGTTGGGACCATAGCAGGTGCGATTCTATGGAAGAGATTCAATAACCCGTTTGCAAAAAAAAGCTTGAGTTACGGGTATTGAATCCCTCCGGAGACGGAGTCAAATTATAAAAATTTATCAAAGCTAAAGGAGGATAAAATAATGAGTGATGTAAAAATGGATGAAGAAAAATACAAGATAGCAAAAAAAAGAGTGGATGAGATCAAGGGTTTTTACGGCCACCTGTTTTCTTATGTAGGCGTGAACGTGGTATTACTTGTGATCAACCTGGTTACTAGCCCTTATGCATTATGGTTTTACTGGGTCTCTGTTTTCTGGGGAATCGGTCTTTTCTGGCATGCCATGGGAGTTTTTGTGTTCGGTAAATTTACTGGAGCCAATTGGGAGAAAAAGAAGATAGAAGAAGTAATGGAAGAAATGGACAAGAAGAAAAAGTAATCTTAATTGTTTCTATAGGTTTTATATTTAAGGGGATCAATTAGTTGATCCCCTGTTTTTTTAAAGCAAGGTCATATCTGCCCCGAAATGTAAAAATACAAATCAGTGTGATAATATAAAAGGCAAACAAGATTAAAGTTAAATAGAGACAGGGGATGATGTAGTGATGCTGGGTGCTATCGCAGGAGATATTATTGGTTCTCTATTTGAAGGTAATAATATAAAGAACCGCCAATTTCCACTATTCATATCAAACAGTACTTTTACCGATGATACAGTTCTGACTGTAGCAACTGCTGACTGTATATTGCATAACGGAAGCTTCGAGAAATTCTACAGGAAATATTACCAGAAATACCCCGGACGGGGGTACGGCCTTCGGTTCAGTATGTGGGCAGGATCACCGGACGGCAAGCCCTATAATAGCTGGGGAAACGGTTCGGCAATGAGGGTAGGCCCGGTGGGTTTTGCATGCTCCAGCATTAAAGAGGTTTTAGAACTTGCCAGGAGAAGTGCCGAAGTCTCGCATAACCACCCTGAAGGGCTCAGAGGGGCACAGGCAGTGGCTGCTGCAGTTTTTCTGGCCAGAAGGGGTAAAGACAAAGATAAGATAGCGGGTTATATTGAAAAAAAATTTGGATATGATCTGGGCGAGCCGCTTAAAAGTATTAAGAAATGGTATAAATTTGACAGTTCCTGCCAGGGAAGTGTTCCCCAGGCAATAACAGCCTTTTTAGAATCAAAGGATTTTGAAGATGCTGTAAGAAAGGCAATCTCTATAGGCGGGGACAGTGATACTATAGCCTGTATAGCAGGCGAGATCGCAGAGGCCTGTTACGGCTGCCTGCCGGCAGAGTTAAAAGATAATGTTATCAAAATACTGGACAGAGACCTTATAAAAGTCATAGATGCTTTCTACAAGAAGTACAGTTTACTCAAATAGGGAAAACAGCAGTGGGAATCAAAATCAGAAAGATCGAGCAAAAAGATAAATCCTGGGTCAAGAAAATATTTAAAACCCGCTGGGGGAGTGACTTTGTAATAGCCAGGGGAGAAGTGCACCACTGTCGCAAGCTGGATGGTTTTATTGCAGAAATCAGCGGGCAGAGGGAAGGCTTGATTACTTATAGGATAAGCAGCGGGGATCTTGAGATAGTAAGTCTGGATAGTCTGCTTAAGGGAAAGGGAATCGGTACCGCTCTGATAAATAAAATAATAGAATTTGCTAATGAAGCTAAAATCAAAAGAATCTTGCTTATAACGACCAATGACAACATAGATGCGATTAAATTTTATCAAAAAAGAGGTTTCAGGATGATGAAAGTGTATCCGGAAGCGGTTAATATTTCCAGAAAATTAAAGCCGTCTATACCGGAAAGAGGGGATTACGGGATTCCCATCAGTGATGAAATTGAATTTGAGATGAAATTATAAAAGTGGATTCGCATAAGCGGCATTTTAAATACAGATTTATAGATAAGAGAGTGATCCGGTAAAAAGATCAGATCGGAGGGATTACTTTTTTTAGTGAAGTTAAGCAATTGGTGCAAAAATTGTAACTTTTTTTATCAGTATCAAGCAGGGTATTTGAAAAAAACATAACACATTTATCGCTGGTACAATGATCCAGCCCCAGGGTATGACCTATTTCATGTACTGCTTCTGTTAATGTTCTTTCATTAAATATTTTTTTATCTTCTTTAGTCAGGTAAGTTCCCCGGCTTTTACCCACGGGACCGATGCTGCGGCGGGTATAGAAAAGGGGATTTAGCCTTGCGGTAGATATCAAGCATATTCTAGGGAAATTTATTGCCAGCCCGAATACAAAGTTCAGTGCGGAGACAAATATATCAATGTTAAGTATTGCCAGACTTATATCCTGAATATTTTTTAAAGTAAGCTTTTCGGTCAGATAACTTAGAATCTTATCTGCATCATACTGGTTCCTGCTCCGGTCAAACGAGTTCTGCGGTACACTTATTCTATATAATATATGTATTTTTCTTTTAAAAATTTTTGCCAGATTATTTTCAAGAAAATCCAGTATATCCTTATCTATATTGTTTAAGGGGATGATGTTTATTATATCTGCCATTTTTTTTAATTTATATAACTACTTATAAGGATATTAGTAATTTTATAAATAAACAAATATAATTATTAAAATGTCAAAATGTTTAGGCATTAAATATCTGTAGATTTTAGAACAAAAGAAATATGCAAAGAAAGTCAATAACTGCAGCAGCAGTACTTGCTGTATCACTGATATTGTTTTTTTTTATCGATCCTTTAAATATCCTGGAAGCTTATGTTTATAAAGGCTCTTTGGGCGATGGCCCCAGGGATTATTTAAAGATAATTCCGGGTACACAGAAAGCTTTATACCTGACCGGATATAATACAGGCAATATTGAAAAAAGAAATGAGATATACAGATTGATAGATGAAACTGAACTGAACAGCATTGTGTTTGATGTCAAGGATGACTGGGGAAATATCGATTACAATACTGATGTGGATTTTGCTGAAGAAATCGGAGCGAATAAAAATTACTGCGAAATAGAAATACTGCTGGAGGAAATGAAAAGCAGAAAGATAAATAGTATAGCAAGGATAGTTCTTTTTAAGGACAGCGTACTGCCAAAATCCAGACCGGATCTGGCGATTAAGGATTCAAGGACCGGGAAACCGCTTTATTCAGAGGGTTCGTATTGGCCTGATATTTATAGCGAAGAGGTATGGGATTATCATATAGAAATCATAAAAGAGCTTGCAGAAAAAGGAGTAAAGGAGATCCAGTTTGATTATATAAGAGCACCGGCCAGGGGGAATATATACTATGCCGACTACACACATAATACAGATGATAATTCCAAAGTCTGGGCTATAACAAATTTTTTAAAGAAAGTAAGAGAGGAAATAAAAGACTATGATATAAAGATCTCTGCAGATGTTTTTGGATGGACATTCATAGCAGAAGATGACCAAGGCATAGGACAACTGATTGAGGAAATGGTGCCCTATCTGGATTATATATATCCCATGACATATCCATCCCATTATTCTGTAAATTTCCTTGGATACAGTGTTCCTGATGAATATCCATACGAAGTGGTTAAATATACCCTGGAAAAAGGTATTTCGAGGATAGGTGACACAAAGTGTAAGGTGATTCCCTGGATACAGGCGTTCAGCCTTGGCGTAAGATATACTGAAATAGAAATACTTGAACAGATCAGGGCGGCAGAAGAGCTGGGAATAGAAGGATTTTTATGCTGGAATGCGGTAAATAATTATAGTACTGTTGAAAAAGCATTGGCGGTAAGAGACGGACAACAATAAATTTCAATTTTAAAAGTCAGATTATAATTCTAAAGGGGGATTTAATGGAGGTTCAGGAAAAGTTTAATTTTGGGGGGTGGAAGAACTGTATCCGTATGACCGATGGAAAAGTGGAGATAGTAATCACAACTGATGTTGGACCCAGGATTATCCGTTTTGGATTTGTGGGTGATAAGAATGTTTTTGGAGAGATGGAGGAACAGCAGGGGAAAACAGGTGGAGATAAGTGGATGATATATGGGGGCCACAGGTTCTGGCATTCACCTGAAGCCAACCCGCGCACGTATTATCCCGACAACAGTCCTGTAAACTATACCTGGAACGGAGAGACTCTAAAACTCACCCAAAATATTGAGGAAACAACCGGCATCCAAAAAGAAATGGAAATAAATTTAGTGACGGGCAACAGCAGTGTCAGGGTACTACACAGGTTGATAAATCATAATCTATGGGAAATAGAGTTTGCACCGTGGGCACTTTCGGTAATGGCAAGGGGCGGAAGAGCTATAATACCACAGGAGCATTACCAATCCGGCGGGGGAAATCTTACCCCGGTAAGACCTCTTGTCCTCTGGGGTTACACAGAGATGAAAGATCCCAGATGGATCTGGGGTAACAGGTTCATTCAGGTAAGACAGGACCCCGGGGAAAAGACCAGTCAGAAAATCGGTGTTTTAAATACACTTGGCTGGATGGCATATTATCTTGATGGTAAGGTTTTTATAAAAAGATATGATTACGATTCAAAATTAAAATACCCCGATTTTGGCGTAAATACAGAAGTTTATACCGATAAGGACATACTGGAGATGGAGACATTGGGCAGTTTGGAGAGAATACCGCCGGAAGGTTCTGTTGAGCATATTGAAAACTGGTTTTTATTTAGAGACAATCTTGATGAAGATGAAAAATCTCTTGAAAATAAGTTAATACCATTGATAAAAAAGACTGATGGCAATTTTTAAAGACTGCAGGAGTCTAACTGCTTTAAAAAAGGTAAAACAAACTACAGATTTAAAGCCTGCTATTATAGTCTGCTGCTATCTTTACGATTCCCCTTATATGTTCGGGAGTACTGCCGCAGCACCCTCCGATTATAGATGGCCTGTACGGCAGGAATTTTTTTATGTTTGAAACCATAATTTCCGGAGTTTCATTGTATGTAGTTTTACTTTCAACAAGAATAGGCAGTCCTGCGTTGGGCTGAAAGATGAGTTTTGCTTCTGGATTTGCCTCTCTCATTTTCTTGACCACATTTAGCATGGAACCAGAGCCAATACTGCAGTTTGCTCCTACAATATCACTGCCTGCATCAATTAACCTGTTTACCACATCTTCTGCTTTATTTCCCATAATGGTCACACCGTTTTCACCAAAAGAAAGGGTGCAGGCAATAGGGATATCCTGTGATACTTTTCTGGCTGCTTCGACTGCAGCTAAAGCTTCATTTAAATCTATTATAGTCTCGATTGTCAGAAGATCTACGTTTTCACCTATTAATAGTTCTGCCTGTTTTAAGAATGAATCTACTGCTTCATCATATTTTATGGGCCCGACCGGCTCCAGTAGTTTTCCAAGGGGGCCAATATCACCGGCGATAAAAAGAGGCCTGCTGTGACCGGATTCGGATCTGTATTTTCCAATAGCTTCCCTTACAGCTTTTACTGCGTTCCGGTTTATTTTTTTAATTTCCTCTGCAAGCCCAAGAGACTCCAGTTTTACAGGAGTGGAACCAAGTGTATTAGTTTGAATTATATCCGAACCGGCCTTAAGGAAACTTAAGTGAATATCTATTATCTTTTGGATATTTTGTTCATCTGTATTTAGTGAATCGGGGTATGCAGTAATACCTGCAGCAAACAGGGTCGTTCCTGTAGCTCCGTCGCTAATAAGAATTTTTTTATCAAGAATATCCAGAAGTCCTTCTTTATTGACATCGTTTTTTTTTATCATTTATTTCTTCTTTGCCATCTTGTCTTTTTTAGCATTTTCTTATGCTTCTTTTTCCTCATTTTTCTTTTTCTTTTTTTAACAACTGAACCCATAATACTTCCTTAAAGGTTATTTATTTATAAAATTTAGAAATCTTTGTGGCGTCAGGTAAGCTATTATACCAGAAATGGTTCTTATGTTGTATTTATAATTTAAAAAATTTTACCGTAAAGAATCATTTATTTTTATTAAAACCGGGGTTTTAATTGACATACAACATATAGTGTATTAATATATATAGGTGTACAATATAGTGAGTTTGTATAGGTCTTCCGGCACAATAATAATTCTCATAAAGGTAATAATACAAATTGCTTTCCCGGGGGTTTCTGTCCCCTCTATGAGAATCGTTGTTGGGACAGGAGATAGTTACAGCGGAGTCAGTTTAGTTTTATAATTATTAGTCAAAGGCACTGGAGGTATTGATTAATGAAAGAAATCAGGGAATCAAGTAAAAAAAGTCTGAAAAATTATTGCCTCAATAAAAAAATTGACCTGTCTGAAAATGCTGTAAAAGTACTGGAAAGAAGGTATTTAAAAAGGGATGAAGAGGGAGCCCTTTTAGAAAAGCCCCTGGATATGTTTATAAGGGTGGCCAGGAATATAGCTTCTGCGGAAAAGAAATACGGCAGGACTGAAGAAGAAATAATAGATTTAGAGAAGCAGTTTTTTGATATTATGGCAGATCTGGACTTTCTTCCAAATTCCCCGACACTTATGAATGCCGGGAAAGAACTCCAGCAGCTGGCTGCCTGCTTTGTCCTCCCAGTGGGCGATTCAATGAATGATATTTTTGAGGCACTGAAGGAAACTGCGCTGATCCAGAAATCAGGCGGAGGGGTAGGTTATTCATTTTCTAATATAAGACCCAAAAATGATGTAGTCCTTTCCACAAAAGGAGTCTCAAGCGGGCCAATATCTTTTATGACTGTTTTTAATGCTGCAACTGATACCATAAAGCAGGGCGGGACCAGAAGAGGCGCAAATATGGGAATACTGAGAGTGGACCACCCCGATATTCTGGATTTCATTACCTCGAAGGACAACAATGAGAAATTAACCAATTTTAATATTTCCGTGGGAGTGACTGAAAAATTTATGAAAGCAGTGGAAAATGATGATGAGTATGAAATTGTAAATCCCCGGACCAAAGAGGTGGTGGATAAGTATAAAGCAAGAGAGGTATTCGGTAAAATTGTTGAGCATTCATGGAAGAACGGAGACCCCGGTATTATATTTTTGGACAGACTGAATAAAGATAATCCAACTCCTGATCTGGGACAGATAGAGAGCACCAATCCCTGCGTTTCAGGCCGGACTCTGATTTCTACAGATAAGGGATTTATTGAAGCTAAAGCACTGCATAAAAAAAACAATTCTGGTGAAAATGTAAAAATACTTTTTGACAGAAGAGCTTTTGAGTACAAGATTTCCGGCCGGTTTGCGGGTAAAAATCTGGATATTTTAAGTGGCGGGAATATAAGAACCTGGAACAGGGGTAAAAAGGACACCTATAGTCTAACTACTTATTCGGGTTACAGGCTTGAAGCTACTGCTGATCATAAGATACTGACTGAAAGCGGATATAAAAGACTGGGTGAACTTAAAAAAGGCGATGAAGTCTTGATTCAGCCTCTGGGTAAATTTACTCCGGATAAGAAAATATTTAATAATGGAAAAGTCAAAAAGTTAAATAACTTTACAAAAAGAAAGACTCTAAATCTCCCTGAATGCTGGTCCGGCAAACTGGGAGAGATTCTGGGCTGGCTGATTGGGGATGGATGGCTCAGGGAAGACAGGGTCGGATTTACTTTCGGGCACAAGGATAAGAAGGTTGCTTCATATTTTAACAGGATAATAAGTAAGTGGTATAACTGTGATATAAAAGAAATGGTAAGAGAGAACGGAGTAATTCACCTTTCCTATCATTCAAAGGGATTTATTGAGTTCTTTAAGGAATTAGGAGTAAAAATACATACCTCACGTTATAAGGAGGTCCCTGCAAGTTTGTTCAGTGCTCCCAAAGAAGCCGTAACCGGATTTTTAAAGGGGGTTTTTAGTGCGGATGGCAGTATTGATGATACGGACGGGACTATAAAGATCAGCTCTTCTTCTAAAAGGTTATTAGAGGGCATTCAGGTACTGCTGCTGAATCTGGGTATCAAATCCAACATTTTAGCCAGGAGGTATTCTTTCTCTAAAAATTTTTCTTACGTTAGCAAGAGCGGGGAGCAAAGAAGCTATAAAGCAAGAAGTGATAATTACTTCGAACTTTTTATAGCAGGCGGAGTGTCTAAGAGGAGATTTAAAAAAGAAATAGGTTTTCTGGTGGAAAGAAAGAATAAATTACTTGATTCTTTTAAATTTGAAAAACTATCTTCTAATAATTACTATAATAAATTTATAGATAAAGTAAAAAAAGTAGAGTGTATAGGCAAAAAAGAAGTCTTTGATTTTAATGAACCCCTAAGCAATTCCTATATTGCTGGTGGAATCGTGGTCAGAAACTGCGGCGAACAGCCCCTGCTTCCTTACGAGGCCTGCAACCTGGGATCTATCAACCTTGCACATATAGTAAAAGAGGAAGAGGGTATAACAAAAGTAGATTATGACCGGTTAAAAAGGATAGTCTATATTGCTGTCAGGTTCCTGGATGATGTTATTGATATGAGCAGGTACCCGCTGGATAAAATAGATAAGATGGCTCATGGGAATAGAAAGATAGGTCTGGGTGTAATGGGATATGCTGACCTGCTTATAACGCTTGGCATCCCATATGACAGTGAAGAAGCTCTTGAACTTGCCCAGAAAGTGATGAGTTTTATTCAGGATGAATCCAAAAACGCATCAAGGGAACTGGCAAGGGAGAAAGGTGTATTTCCGAACTTTAAGGGCAGTATATATGACGGTCCGGATGGTTATGAGATTAGGAATGCTACCACTACTACTATTGCTCCTACCGGGACTTTAAGCATTATTGCTGATTGCTCAAGCGGAGTAGAACCGCTGTTTGCCATATCATTTGTTAAAAATGTTATGGACAATGACAGGCTTGTGGAAGTCAATAAACATTTTAAAGAGATTGCTGCAGGCGAAGGTTTTTACAGTGAAGATTTGATGGAGAAGATAGCAGAAACCGGGAATCTGAAAGAAATTAACGGTGTTCCTTCAAAATATAAGAGGATATTTATTACCGCACATGAGATATCCCCGAAATGGCATGTAAGGACCCAGGCAGCTTTTCAAAAATTTGTGGACAATGCAGTCTCCAAGACAGTTAATTTTGCTAATGATGCTACAGTCAGTGATGTGAAAGATGTATATATGCTGGCATACAGGTTGGGCTGCAAGGGTATCACTATTTTCAGGGACAAGAGCAGGGGCAGCCAGGTGCTTCAGGTGGAAGGAAAGGCAAAAGGGAAAAAAGAAGCAGCTAAAAACATTGCCGTCCGGAAAGAAAAAGAAAAGAAAGTAGAGGGATCTTCCAAAGAAGAATTGAAAGATGAAGGTAAAGTAAAAGAAGAAAAGTTAAAACCCAGATCAAGGCCGGAAGTCACCTACGGCATGACTAAAAAATATAAAATAGGAAATTGCGGGAAACTTTATGTAACTGTAAATTCGGACGAAAACGGCATCTGTGAGGTTTTTATCAATACTGGTGAAGAGGGCTGCACTGCTTTGACCGAAGCTGTTGGCAGGCTTATAAGTGTTGCCATAAGATCGGGTATTGATATAGAGTCGGTAAAAAGGCAAGTAGAGGGAATAAGATGTATAACCTGTATTGCTGATTCGGAAACCCATGTTCTTTCCTGTCCTGATGCAATGGGCAAAACAATAGACTTTTATCTAAACGGGTCCAATAAGTTTGATCTGGGTGTAACTAACGGCCCCAGGTCTGTTATGATATGCCCTGAGGAAGGCTGCGGTGGAATAATGGAACCTGAAGGGGGCTGTTATGTCTGCAGAAACTGCGGCTACTCCAAGTGTTCTTAACCTGTGTTTTTAATCTTTTAAGATCTTTTCAAGAGATGAACGATAAATCTCGTAATCACCCTCGGTAAATAAAACCATCCTCACAAGATTGATTTCAGGGTGCTCTTTTAAAAAACTGATGATAGTTTTAAGAGCGGCCATCGATGCTTTTTCTACCGGGTATCCAAAGATCCCTGTACTTATTGAGGGAAAGGAGATGCTTCCTATTTTATTTTGAGAAGCCGTAAGCAGGCTGTTTTTATAGCAATTCTTAAGCTTTTCGGCATCATCTTTGCTGTCGCTGTATACGGGACCAACAGTATGGATCACATATTTTGCCCTGAGGTCATATCCTCCGGTCAGTCTGGCTTCACCTGTACCGCAGATTCCAAGGGTTCTGCATTCTTCCCACAGCTTTGGTCCGGCTACTCTGTGAACGGCACCCGCTACCCCGCCTCCGGGAGCAAGCTGCCTGTTTGCAGCATTGACTACTGCCTCTGTATCCTGTTTGGTTATATCCCCGACTGTAAGTTCCAGGGTTGATTTTCTGATTTTTTTTCTGGTTAACATATTTTGTTTGGATTCAAGTATATTTAATATACTTCTTTTAACGGCTATTCATTTTTCCAGCAGTATTTTGTATAAATAAGCAGACCTGCTGCAAAGAATATAAGAGATATTACAACAGTAAGGGAGAGATTTAAAGCAGATGTAGCGTTAAATCCCGCGTTACCTGTAAGGTAATATGCAATAATTGCATTTGCTGATGACATGGGCCAGAATCTTGCAAAAGTCTGCAGTGCTTTTGGAAGCATGCTGTAATCAAAAAATACACCAGAAATGGCTGAAGTTATAACAGCTATACCCACAGCTGTCATTATAGCACCCTGGACACTTTTAATAAGTGAACCGCAAATAAGCCCGACTCCTGCTGATGCAAGAATACCAAGGACTAAAAAGCCTATTGATTTAAGCAGGTCAATCATGCTGAAAGAAAACCTGGCTCCCAGAGACAGTCCTACAATCAATATAATTATTATGCTTATAATGGAAAAAAGCAAAACTGCAAATATTCTTCCTATCGATTCTTTCCAGGGCTGTACCGGCATTGATTTTAACTTCAAAAAAAGGCCTTTATACCTGTCTTCAGAAATTGTTGCAGCCAAACTTGTCATACCTGAAATCATAAAAGAAAAAGTGATCATAGATATTGTAATCTGACCTTTGGCAAGTGCCATATATTCTTCGGGAACGCTCCTTAGAAAGACAAATACCCCCAAAAAAAGCCAGAGTATGGGCCAGGCAATTACCCAAAAGAGCGCAGATTTACTCATCAGGTTATCTTTAATTCCTTTAATAAAAGTAGCAGAAATCTGATTCACTCTTTTGCCTTTCTAACAGGTTTTCCGGTTAACTTAAAAAATACGTCTTCCAGTGATGGTGTTATGGAACCTATCTGGACTATTTTATATCCACTTTCTTCAACGGCTCTAACTATTTTTGGGATGACCTCAGTAGTTTCATTAGTATAGATCTTATATCCGTTATCAGTTTCCTGTAGTTTTTCTTCTTTATTAAATCCACCGAGTATTTCTTTTATCTTCTCATTTTTAACAGATGTCTCTACATTTATTACATTTTTAAGATTGCTGCTGTTCCTCAGTTCTTCAGGTGTACCGTCTGAAATGATTTTACCTTCATTTATAAGACCGACCCTGGATGCATGTTCGGCATCAGAACCAAGATGGCTGATTAATATAATAGTCGTTGTTTTATTTTTTATTAAATCAATAAGACCAAAAAAATTTCTTCTTGCTGAAGGGTCAAGACCGGTAGTCGGTTCATCCAAAATTAACACTTTCGTCCCGGGGAAAAGAATTGTAGCAAGTTCCAGTTTTTTTCTCATACCCCCTGAATATTTACTTACTCTTTTATCTGCATCTTCAGTAAGACCGATTTTATTTATAAGATCATTAACAAGAGATAATGCTTCTTTTCTTTTATATCCAAGCATTCCTGCAAAATATGTCAGGTTTTCTTTTCCGGTAAGGCTTGAATCTGAAAAGTTTTCCTGGGGCAGATAACCTATTATGTCTTTTACCTTAGAAGGTTTTTTACCATATATTTCTACTGTCCCGCTATTTTGGGTTTTTATTGAGGCAATAATTGAACACAGTGTAGTTTTCCCTGATCCATTTGGACCCATTAGGCAATAAAATTCACCCTCTTTTATATTTAGGTTCAAACTGTCTATGACTGTTTTATTACCGTATTTTTTAATAACGCTTTTTATAACTATTGAATCCATTATGTCTTATCTCATGAAAGTTCAATTGATTATGAGATATTATAATATAATTATATTTTTTTTAAAATGAAATATAATAGAATTTCAGCATTATCAATAAATAAGTATTGGCCTTTAGAAATCTTTTTATATTTTAAATCTCCGGTCAATAAGCTAAAATGAAGAGATATGAGATGTTATCTTACCGGGTCTAAGGCCTGCAGTTTAAAAAAAAAAGAAAATCCCAGCCAGATATTTATTGCATATAATTATAAATATAAGAATGTAGAAAAAGTAATTGAAGAGGCAATATTTCCGGCATTGAAACAGATAGGGTTAAAATACAAGGTGGCCAGGCTGGAAATAAGGACCAAGGATTTCTTCTGTAAAATATGTGAACTTATCCAGGAATCAAAATACTTTCTGGCAAATCTTACCAATACGACCTTCAATGTCGGCCTGGAAATGGGACTGGCGCTGGGGCTGCAAAAGGAGATCATCTTAATTGCGAGCAGGAGGACAAAAGTACCTTCCGATCTTGTAAGGCAGGAAGTCATCTTTTATTACAGAGATATGGAAAATCTGAAAGCCAGGGTAAGAGAATGCATAAGAAATATTTAAGACAGGAATATATTTCCCGTATAAACAGGGTAATTGATTATATCGAGAAGAACATAGATTCGGACCTTGGACTAGAGAAGTTATCCGGGGTTGCATGTTTTTCATCATTTCATTTCCACAGGCTGTTTTCGGCGTTGGTGGGTGAGACCCTTAACTTGTTTATAAAGAGGCTGAGGGTCGAAAAGGCGGTGGGGATGCTCAGGGGCAATCCAAAATATTCCATAACGGAAATAGCCTTTGGTTGCGGGTTTTCTGGTTCGGCTGCATTTTCCAGGGCTTTTAAGGAATATTATGGGATCAGTGCCTCTGAATTCAGAAGCGGTGGGTGTATCCGGATTAGCAAGAAATGCAAAGCAGAAAGCAATAAAAGAAAAGAAAAAATACCGGCTTCCCATTATATTGATAGCAGAATGTCAAAATTAGATGGGAGGTTGAAAATGAATGTCGAGGTAAAGGAAGTGCCGGAAATGACCGTAGCTTATGTAAGGAACATCGGTCCCTATAAAGGTGATTTGGAGCTGTTTAAGAATCTGTCCGATAAATTATTTAAATGGGCAGGCCCGCGGAATCTTGTTAATTTCCCGGAAACCAAATATCTGATTATCTATCATGATGATCCCGAAGTCACAGAGAAGGAAAAATTGAGAATAAGCGTCTGCATAACTGTACCGGAGAATACGGAAGTGGACGGAGATATAGGGAAAATGGTTATACCGAAAGGGAAGTATGCCATAGCTAAATTTGAGATCACGGTGGACCAGTTCCAGGAGGCCTGGAACTCTATTTTTAGGGATTGGCTCCCCGAAAGCGGATATCAACCGGATGACAGGCCGTGTTATGAGCTGTATGAGAGTGATTGTAAAACGGATTCGCAGGGGAGATTTAAAGTGGATATATACGAACCGGTAAAGCCTCTATAAAGATAATATAATTGAGACAGTTATTTCAATAAAGCAAATAAGAGCTGATAAATATCCGTCAAACATACGGCAGGTAGCTTATTTACTGCCGGTAGGCTGATTATCAGCTCTTCTTCTTTTATAAATTATCTCGTTTACGAAATTTATAATAAGCACCGGCACTACCGAACTTGCTATGATAAGCAGCCAGTGGTATAAGCCGAGGTCCGCGGTTTTAAATATGCCCTGGAGCCAGGGAATATAGATTATCCCGACCTGCAGCAGGATCGATACAATAACGGCAAGAGTTAGATACTTGTTCTCAAATATATTTCTCCTGAATATGCCCTTATCTTCAAACCTGAAATTAAAAGCATGAAGAAGCTGTGTTATTACAAGAGTGGTAAAGACTGAAGTATGGAAGATCTCAGTATCATTAAAAGAATCTTGGGTGCCGAAAAGAAGGGGACCGGCAAAGTATATAAAAAGAGCCCCCAGAGTCAGAATAATGCCCTGCCATAAAATTGTGTTAAGCCCTCTTCTGCTTAATATATGCTCTTTCTTCTTGGTGGCTTTTCTGTCCATAATGTCTTTTTCAGGGGGGTCTATTCCCAGTGCCATGGCCGGCAGCCCATCGGTTATCAGGTTCATCCATAGGATTTGTACCGGAAGCAGAGGAATATAAAGAAATCCTCTCTGGCCGGTAATAAGGTAAAATATATAATCGCCTATTACTATGGAGATAAACATCAGGAGTACTTCCGAAATATTGCATGACAGCAAAAATAGTATAAATTTCTTAAGGTTATCATATATTGCCCTTCCCTGTTTTACGGCCTTCACGATGGTGGCAAAATTATCATCGGTTAAAATCATGTCGCTTGATTCTTTGCTTACATCAGTCCCCACTATACCCATTGCCACACCGATATCGGCTCTTTTCAGCGAAGGGGCATCATTTATTCCGTCACCGGTCATAGCCACTATATGCCTGTTTTTCTTCAGTGCCTCTATAATATTTACCTTATTGGCAGGAGAGACTCTGGCAAAGATTCTTATATCTTCGATCCTATTTTCAAGTTCCTGTTCGGTCATCTGATCAAGCTCTACACTATCGATGACTTTATCGTTAGGGCCAAGTATCCCCAGCTCCTCTCCTATGGCTCTGGCAGTTATTTTATGGTCTCCGGTCACCATGATGATTTTGATATTGGCTTTTTTGCATTTCTCAATGGCTTCGTATACTTCCGGCCTTGGCGGATCGATCATTCCTGCTATACCCAGATATACAAGACCTTCTTCCGATTCTTTTATTTTTTTATCATCAGGGAGACTATCCAGATACTTAAAAGCAAAAGCCAGATTTCTCATTGCCTTACCTGCAAGCAGAAGATTGTTTTTACTGATCTCTTCTATGTCAGTACCGGTTAAATCTTCTATTCTGCCGTTTTTTATGATTTTGGTACATTTAGCCGCGATTACTTCGGGAGCTCCCTTTGAAAACATTATATATCTTTGACCGGCACCCTTGCGGCTGGAAGGTATTTTATTAATGGTAGTCATCATTTTACGGTCAGAGTCAAAGGGCTCTTCTAGTATCCTGGGGTAATCTTTTTCAAGTTTGATTTTGTCCATTGAGTAGAAACTGCCCATTTCGATCAGTGCGACTTCGGTAGGGTCTCCGGTGATTTTTCCGTTTTCCTTGTTTATGTAGTGCGCATCATTACACAGAACGGCATTTTCAATTAATATTTTAAGAGCATCCCGGCTATCTAAATTCTTTAAGCTTAAAGGTTTCTTTGCACTGTTTTTCTTATTATATTTTTCTATAAAATCACTATAGTCTCCAATCTCTTTCAGTCCCGAATATATTCTTCGCACCATCATCTTATTCTCGGTAAGGGTTCCTGTTTTATCTGTACAGATAACAGATACACTGCCCAGAGTCTCTACAGAGCTAAGTCTTCTCACAAGGGCATTGTTTTTTGCCATTCTCTGGACGCCGAGTGCCAGGGAGACTGTGACTATTGCCGGTAATCCTTCGGGTATGGATGCGACCGCCAGTGCAACAGCGACAAGGAGCATCTGGGCTACTGAATTACCTTTAAGTATTCCGGATAAAAAGACGATTACACTTACTGCCAGGCATATTATGCCTATCTTCTTGCCCACAGTCTTTAATTCAATTTGAAGAGGAGTAAGCTCTTCTTCCACCTGGACCATACTGGCGATTTTGCCGAGCTCAGTATGAGATCCTGTATCTGCAACAACCGCGCTGCATCTCCCCTTGACAACAGTAGTACCACTGAACAGCATGTTTTTCTTGTCACCAAGAGGAATGTTTGTTTTTTCGATAGCACCGGTGGTCTTATCGACCGGAAGGGATTCACCTGTAATAATTGATTCATTGGTCTGAAGGTTTACCTGAGCTATGATCCTGCTGTCTGCAGGCACAAGGTCTCCTGCGGTAAGTCTTATAATGTCCCCGGGTACTAGTTTTTTAGAATAGATACTGGTCTCCTGGCCGCCTCTTATGACTAAAGCGCTGGGGGAGGCAAGCTCTTTTAGCGCCTGCAGGGCTCTTTCAGCCCTGAATTCCTGAATAAAGCCCAAAACCGAGTTTACTATCAGGATAATGAGTATTACGATTGCATCGGTGACTTCTCTTATGATTATCCCCGAGATGAATGCGGCAGCAATAAGTATCCATATCATAAAGTCATTGAACTGTGAAATGAATATTCTAAAGGGCGACCGCCCTCTTTTTTCTTCCAACTGGTTATATCCGTAGACGCTGATCCGCTTTTCGGCTTCTTTTTGGCTTATACCGCTTTTAGGGTCAGTTTTTAGGGTTTTTAAAACTTCCTGTGCGGATTTTGTGTGCCATAATGATTTGTCAGAAAAGGCAGGACCGGGTTCAGATCTATCAGTTTTAGTTTTTATCTCCGTTCCCCCTTTTTCTTTTTACCGGTGTATTATCTAATAAAAAATAAATACCCTGATTGTTAAATATTAAATCATATATATTGCGGTGAGTAAATTGTAAAAGATTGTAAGTTACTGCTTGTTCCAGATATTGTGAAACATTTCCCATTCAGAAATATGGTTCTTTATATATTTTTCCATTACGGCAAGCAATTTTACCATATTTTTGGATATCAATGTTTCCTTGTCTCCACCTCTTATAAGATCGATTGGTTTTTCAAAAATCAATAGATGGTTGTATTTGTCTTTCCTCCAGATAAAACTCGGTACCAGCGATGCTCCTGATTTTAATGCTATCTGGAGAGCACCGGTAGGAAGAAAAGCTGTTTCTCCAAAGAATTTAAAGGACCTTGCTGCCTGCCCGGTAGGATCCCAGTCGGTAGGTATTGCTATTATTTCATTGTTTTTAAGTATTTTAAAAACATTTAGTATCTTGTTGATATAAAGTGTCTTCATACCTTTTGATGCTCTTTTTGACTCAAAGAACTTCCCGATGAGTTTATTTTTTCTGACCAGGCTGATACCCCATATCTTATATCCATCCACTGCTAATCTGCAAGCGCCCCATTCAAAATTCCCGACATGTGCTGTAAAAATGACTACTCCCTTCCCCTTTGTCAACGCACTGTCAAGATTTTCAAGACCCTTTATTTCTATCCTCTGCCTTAATCTCTCCCTGGAGATAATAGAATGTTTTAGAAAATCCATAATGTTCTTTCCCCAGTTTATATAGATTTTTTTTGCTATAGCGTGAGTTTTCTTATCGTCCGGATCAAGACCCAATGCAGCGGATATGTTTTTTTTAATGATCCCGACATTGACACCGGTTGCAAACCAGAGCATAGCGCAGGCGGCTGCGATGCAGTATGAAATGGGGTAAGGAGTTGCAATAGCAATAAATTCAAGGATCTTATATCCAATATATCCGAACATAAATACTCTCTTTCTTGAAAAGATATTGTATAATAATAATAAATTTTAACTATAAATTAAAGACATTATGGTAAATCAGGAAAATAAAGTTTCCAGCCTGGAAGCAATACTGGACTATATACCTACGGGAAAGCCGGTGGTAAGTGTTTATCTTATGGTAGATAGATCCAGGGTAATAAAGAAGGACTACCAGACCAGATTAAATTCTATGGCTGCAAGCACCAGAGAAAAATTTGAGGCTGATACCGATTTTGATAAAAGCCAGAAAAAGGAAGTATTTGGAATTCTTGAAAAAGTAAAAGCGTATGTAAACGATAAGTTTAGAGCCGGTTCTACAAGGACAGTTGCGATTTTTTCTTCAGAAGATGGGTTGTGGGAGGAATTTAGGATCCCTATAATAATGCGATCAAAAATAATTGTTGATCCCAAACCGTATACCCAGAACATAAGGGCTCTTATCAGTAATTCCAAAAGATACGGCGTACTGCTTATAAACAGGGAGAAGGCACAGATCTATTCCATATATCTTGGAGAGATCAACCGGTATCTTGCAGCATTTATAAGCGATGTTCCTTCAAAAGTCAATTTCAGAAGTCAGGCTGCTTTAAGGGAGAAAAAGATCCTGGGAAGATTGGAGGAGAAGCTGCACCATTTCTTTAAACTGGTAAATGAGAAAGCCATGGAACTTCTTAAAGAGAAAAAGTTTGATTATTTGATTTTAGCCGGCAGAAAAGAAATAATTCCTAAATTTTCAAATTATCTGCACAGTTACCTGCAGTTAAAATGTATCGGCAGTATTGATGCTGAGCCTGACTCAAATATTTCTATGATTGAAAAAAAAGCTAAGGAAATCATTGATAGATTTGAGACAAAATCAAAGAATGACCTGGTTGACAGGCTGATAAATGAATATAATCCTAACAGAATGGGTGTACTGGGTATTGATGCAGTGGTAAAGTATCTGTTAATAGAGCAGATAAGGACTTTGATATATGACAGGCAGTTTACACATAAAGGGTACATCTGTGACTCGTGCAATTATATAACTATTAAACAGAAAGATAAGTGTCCTTATTGTAAGGGAAATCTGATATTTTACAGCGACATAGTAGACGAGATAGTGGAAACTGCTCTAAATCAGGGATGTGAGATTGTGGATATAGAAGACAATAAGAAACTGGTAAAAGCCGGAAGTATCGGTGCTGTATTAAGGTATAAATTATAATACGGCTGATTTTATCTTGGTTTTTGCAGTTCCGAGAGTTCTTTAGTAAATTGCTTGATATTATTAAATTGCTTGTAAACGGAAGCAAATCTGATATATGCTACCTTATCAAGACCTTTCAATCTTTTTAAGACCAGATTTCCTATTTCTTTGGAATGGATCTCATTGGAAGGCATATTGGAAATCTCACTTTCTATATCATCTACAATTTTATTTAATTCTTCTGTGCTTATGTTTCTTTTTATACATGCCCTTATCAGTCCACTGAGTATCTTGTTTCTGTCGAAGGGCTGCCTGGTGTTATCTTTCTTTATAACTGCAATGGGCTGATTTTCAAGTCTTTCATAGGTGGTAAATCTTTTGCCGCATTTTTCACACATCCTTCTTCTTCTGACGCTATCATTAGAATCAGTCAATCTGGAGTCTATGACTCTTGTATCAGGGTTTGAGCAGTAAGGACATTTCATTTTCTACATTCCTTCAAAAAATAGCTTAAATACTTTTTTCATTACCGGACTTACATCCCTTCTTTTCTCTGTATAGTATGTTTTTAAAAGTCTTCTGGTCTTTATGCTGTAAACAAGGGTTATAAGAAGCCCGAAGATCAACCACCAGAGATTTCCTTCGTAGACCCAGAGGAAAAAAGAAAATACGAAAAATCCCAGCGCGGTGGAAACATAAGAATCCTTGGTAATAAACAGTGCAACAGGTATAAAAAAAAGATAAAGGAAAGGAAAAGATATTGGTGTCAGATAAAGCAATCCACCCAAAAACGCAGAGACTCCCTGGCCCCCTCTGAAACCTATGTAGATCATCCAGTTGTGACCTATTACTGCAAAGACAACAGCAAGCAGCGGAATAAAAACGTGTTCCGAAAACCTGCTGGCAAGGTAGGCTGCAAGCGCCCCCTTTCCAATGTCTGTAATTATTACTATTACTCCGGCAAATTTTCCTACATTGGTGATTGTATTCATACCGCCGACATTTCTAGATCCTTCCCTGCTTATATCAATACCTTTTATTTTTCCTGCAATATATGCAGAAGGAAAAGAACCGATAAGATATGATATTATAAGAATGGCTGCAGTATTTAGGTAAAAATTTTGTAGAAGCATAATGCTCCTGTAATTAGTTGATAAAACAAAATTTGACAGGACATTAAAACAACAATCTGCCCATAAATAATGCAATGATTATATCATAAAGAAAATTCATTAAAAAACGATAATGCATAGCCAAACGAAATACAATATTAATTTAATGTAATGTAAAACATAAAAGGCAGAGGAAAAGTTAACTCTAATCCTGCAGCTGGTATTGAAATTTATAAAGCTTGTAGTATATCCCCCTTGATTTAAGAAGCTGATTGTGTGTGCCCTTTTCTATTATTCTGCCGTGAGATAGGACTATGATCCTATCCACATTTCTTATGGTTGAGAGCCGGTGGGCGATAACTATGGTAGTCCTGTTTTTCATCACTTTACGCAAAGCATCCTGGATCAATGATTCTATTTCGGAGTCAATGCTTGAGGTAGCTTCATCAAGGACAAGCAGTATTTCAGGATTAAACACCAGGGCCCTGGCAAAGGCAATCAGCTGCCGCTGTCCCACCGATAGTACCTGCCCTCTTTCTTTTACTTCATAATTATATTTACCCGGCAGCTTTTCTATGAATTTATGGGCATTTACATATTTTGAAGCCTCGATGACCCTTTCCAGTGAAATGTCTTTATTTCCCAAGCGGATATTATCCAGTATTGTGCCGGAAAACAAGAATACATCCTGCATCACTATTCCTATATGTTTTCTTAAGTACCGGAGGTCGAAATTTTTTATATCTATATCATCAAGAAAGATCTTTCCTCTCTGTATGTCATAAAACCTGTTAAGCAGATTTATTATGGATGTTTTTCCTGAGCCGGTGGCGCCTACGAAAGCCACACTCTGGCCTGTTTCAATTTTAAAGGAAATATCTTTAAGTACATAGTTTTTATCATTGTATGCAAACCATACTTTATTAAATCTGATATTTCCCTTGATATCTTTGATTTTTACGGGTTTTGCAGGAGAAACAATAGAGGGTTTCTGATCCAGGAGGTTAAATATTCTTTCTGAAGCAGCTATGGCTTCCTGGAGGATCCCGAATTTTTCGCTTAGATCACTTATGGGGTGAAAGAATTTTTCTATGTACTGTATAAAAGCCACCAGGGTTCCAAGTGTGATAAGATCGGCAATGACTTGCTGCCCTCCGTACCAGATTATCAGGGCTACTGCAAGTGTACTGATGATGATCACCACTGGAAAAAATACAGCGTAATAGAGTATGGTTTTAAGGTAAATGTTCAGGTAACTCTGACTGAGATCCTTAAATTCATCGTTGTTTCTCTTTTGCCGGTTAAACAGTTTGGTAGTGTTTATTCCTGAAATAGCTTCCTGCAGAAAGGAGTTAATGTTGGATATTTTTGCTCTGATTATTCTGAAAGCTGTTCTGACCTTGGATCTGAATATAAAGGTGGCGACAGCCAGCAGGATAAGCACCGAAAAGGTTATGAGTGATAATTTCCAGTTTAAAGAAAGCATCACGATCATAATGCCCAGTATCATGAATATGTCCCCGAAGATAGTAACAATTCCCGAGGACAGCATTTCATTTAAAGTCTGAACATCGGTAGTGACCCTGGTCATGATCCTCCCTACCGGATTTTTATCAAAGAAGGACATGGGCATCTTATTTATATGAGAAAAGACATCCATCCTCATATCGTACATTATCTTCTGGCCCATATATTCGGTGTAGTATCCCTGGAAGTACCTGATTACAAATTCAAATAATATCACCACTGCATACAGGATTACTATATAGAGAAGTCCATTAAACTCCCCGGGTATAATATAATTATCAATAGCTATTTTTATCAGGAACGGCCCTGCCATCTGCAGACCTGCCGTTATCAGAAGCAGAAAGATAGTAAAGACCAGAAGGAGGCGGTACGGCTTTATATATCTAAAAAGTTTTAGAACTATTTTTCTATCTACTTGTTTTTCTAATAGGTCCTTTTCGTAAAAACCTTCTGCCATCTTTTATCCTCCGGCTGTTTCTAAATTTCCTCTCTTAATTCTTCAGACAGCTGCTGCCTGTAATATAAGCCCCGGTATATACTGCATTTTTTGATAAGTTCACTATGTTTACCCGTTTCTTTTATTCCTCCATCATCGATGACCATAATCAGATCAGAATCCTTTATGGTGGAAATACGGTGGGAAATTATTATAGTAGTAATACCAAAAGTCTTATGTTTTAAATCAGAAAGTATTAATTCCTCGGTATTTGTGTCCATGTTTGAAAACGAATCATCAAAGATCAAAATCACCGGATTTATAAGCAGGGCTCTTGCTATGCCCAGTCTCTGCTTCTGTCCCCCTGACAGGGTGACTCCGCGTTCTCCGATAAGAGTCTCATATTTTTTTGGAAACAGTCTCACGTCCTCATGAAGATGGGATGTTTTTGATGCTTCTATGATTTTAGTTGTAATCTCACTCTCACTTAAATGTGACAGGAACTCCTCTTTTCCAAATAAGATATTTTCCCTGATTGATTTTGAGAAAAGGAAGGGTTCCTGGGTAACATATCCAATGTTTGACCGGAGGACTTCCAGGGGGTAAGACTTTATATCAAAACCATCTATTAAGATCTTGCCCTTCTGCGGATTGTAAAGGCGGGGGATAAGGTTGACCATTGTTGATTTTGAAGAACCGGTAAACCCAACTATACCCACCTTCATCCCGGCTTTAATATCGAAACTCATATCTTTTAGCACCCAGTTATTTTCAGTGCCGCGGGTAAAGGTGTCTTTAAAGTCAATAAAATTTGCCTTAATCAGATTTTTTGTTTTTCGGTTGAGTTCATATCTGAAAAATACATGATCGAAATTGATATTACCCTGCAGAGTCTCAGGAGCTGCCGGTTTTAGAGGATTAGTTATTTCCGGTTTTATTTTAAATATATTATTAATCCTGCCCATAGAAACAGAACCCCGCTGGATTAGATTTATAATCCATCCCACGGAGATCAGAGGCCAGGTAATGGCACCGATATAAGCAGAAAATTGAACGAATTGACCGATGGTCAGCGCCCCGTCTATTACCTGCCTGCCGCCTACCAGCAAAACAATTATAGTCCCGATTCCTCCAATAAAAATCATCGATGGCCAGAACAGGTTTCTGACTCTGGCAAGTGACAGGTTTCTTTTTATATACTCCTGGTTTAACCCGGAAAAGGTGTCTTTCTCATTTTCTTCCTGAGCAAAAGATTTTATTACTTTTATTCCTGCAATACTCTCCTGGGTCTTGGCCGAAAGGACAGCATATTGTTCCTGGGATTTTTTAAATCTCCTGTGCATCATAGCGCCCAGTCTGCTTACAAGTAAGGGAACCAATGGAATAGCGATCAGTGAGTAAAGCGACAGCCTTACATTTATAAGAAACATTACAGTCAGTGTTGTGATAAATACAAAAATAGTATTAAAAAGATGCAGAAGTCCCGGCCCGAGAAAATTCCTTACTGCCTCAAGATCATTGGTCATAAGGGCCATAATACTGCCTGTTCTGGTATTGGTAAAAAATGAAGAGTCAAGTTTTTGCAGATGAAAAAAGAAATCGGTTCTGATGCTGTATTCGATTTTCCTGGATATGCCTACAAGCATTTTTCTCATATAAAATCTAAAAATACCCTGAACTGCTGCAACTCCGACAAGAATTGCACCGTACTTCAGCAGGACAGCTGCATCAGAAGATCTTTCTATACTGTCGATAGCCAGTTTTAATATCCAGGGGATAAGAAGTGCCGCTGCATTGGTCAGGAAAATAAAAATGACACTTCCTGAAAAGTTGAGAGTGTGTTTTCTGATATATTTTAAAAGGGTTTTTAGTTCTTTAATACCGATCTCCTTTAAAAAATAACACCCACAGGTTAATGATTATATTAAAATAAAATCTGTAAGTAAATTTTTTAATGATAAACTCTTTCATTAATAAAAATATTTTTACCTTAAAGTGAAAAATTAATTTTGCAATTTTTTAAAATTCTTTTATAATATAGTTGACAATATAAATTATATTTAATAAAATTATATCCTAAAATAATAAGGTTGGTGGATATATTGTTTAATGAATATGATAAAAGCTATCCCATAGAGTTAGTAGCTGATTTTTTAGGAGTAAACAGCAGGACGCTTTATTATTATGAGAAATTCAGCCTTGTGTGCCCTTTAAGAAGGGGAAGGAAAAGATATTATTCAAAAGAGGATATTAGGTGGCTGGAGTATGTCAGAGAACTTATGTATGACCAGGGGATGAATCTGAGATCGATAATCATCCTGATAAAAAGGAGAGACAACATAATTCTGGGGAAGTGTCCTGAAGATGTGGTCGAATGTTTTAAAAATTACTTAATGAGGGTAATTAAAGAAGAAGAGTGATCTATTGATACTGTGACCGATAGCTTGGATCTTAATTGATTTGTAAAAATAAATTAAAGTGAAAGGATGAATATAATATGGCTAAGGCAGTAGGAATTGATTTGGGAACAACTAATTCGTGTATAGCGGTTATGGAAGGGGGAAAGCCCACAGTTATAACCAATAGTGAGGGCAACAGGACCACGCCTTCCGTAGTAAGTATGACTAAAAAGGGAGAGCGGCTGGTAGGGCAGCTGGCGAAAAGACAGGCAGCCTTAAATCCCGAAAATACTATATATTCTATTAAAAGATTTATAGGCAGAAAGTACGATGAAGCAGAAAGTGAAAGGAAGATAGTATCATATGAAGTAAAGAAGGGCAGAAATGACCTGGCTGAAGTAGAGATGGGAGGCAAAAACCATACACCCGAAGAGATATCAGCCATGATACTTCAGAAATTAAAGACTGATGCAGAAAGTTATCTGGGAACCGGTATTACGGATGCCGTGATCACTGTTCCCGCTTATTTTAATGACTCCCAGAGGCAGGCGACTAAAAATGCAGGAAAAATTGCAGGACTTAATGTACTGCGAATAATAAACGAACCGACAGCCGCATCACTGGCTTACGGGCTTGATAAGCAAAAGGAAGAGAAGATCCTGGTATTTGACCTCGGAGGCGGGACATTTGATGTTTCCCTGCTGGAAGTCGGAGAGGGTGTGTTTGAGGTAAAGGCAAGTCATGGTGATATGCATCTTGGCGGGGATGATTACGATGATAGGATTATGAACTATGTTGCCGATGAATTCAAAAAAGACCAGGGAATTGATTTAAGAAAAGACAAGCAGGCACTGCAGAGATTAATAGAAGCATCGGAGAAGGCAAAAACGGAATTGTCCACAGTTATGGAAACTAATATAAGCCTTCCTTTTATAACGGCTGACGCTGATGGCCCCAAGCACCTTGAAGTAAAGATAACCAGAGCCAAGTTTGAGCAGCTGACAACAGACCTTACAGACAGGTGTAAAGGTCCTCTGGAGAAAGCTTTGAAAGATTCCGGATTGAAGAAGACTGATATTGACGAAGTGATACTCGTAGGCGGAGCGACCAGGATGCCGGTCATACAGAAATTGGTAAAAGATTACACAGGCAAAGAGCCCAATAAAAGTGTAAACCCGGATGAAGTAGTTGCGGTAGGAGCAGCTATTCAGGCCGGAGTGCTAAAAGGAGATGTTAAGGATGTAGTACTTCTGGATGTGACGCCGCTTTCTCTTGGTATTGAGACTCTGGGTGGTGTAATGACCAGACTGATCGATAAGAACACAACTATTCCTACCAAGAAGAGCGAGATATTTACCACTGCAGCTGACAATCAGACCAGTGTGGATATCCATGTTCTCCAGGGAGAACGTGATATGGCGAGGGACAATAAGACCATAGGGAGGTTTAGACTGGATGGAATTCCACCTGCTCCCAGAGGTGTACCGCAGATAGAAGTCACATTTGATATTGATGCAAATGGGATTGTAAATGTTTCCGCCAAGGACACTGCTACAGGAAAAGAGCAAAAAATTACCATTACTGCAACATCGCACCTGACCGATGATGAAATTAAAAGAATGGTTGATGAAGCAAAAGAACATGCTGACGAAGATAAGAAGAAGCGAACGCTTGTGGATGCCAGAAATAATGCTGACGGATTGATCTATGCTACTGAAAAGTTGATGAAAGATGTCGGAGATAAGACTCCGGGAGATCTGAAAAAGAGTATTGAGGATCAGGTAAAGGTTTTAAGGAAAAGCTTAGAATCCGAAAATGCCGATCAGATAAAAAAAGATACGGAGAAATTACAGAACCTGCAGAATGAACTGTCGCAGAAGCTGTACGCACAGGCCGGTGCGGGAGCAGGTGCAGGACCGGGAGGTCCCGGAGCAGGAGATCAGAAAGCAGGAGGCAAGCAGACAGGCAATGGGGAAGAAGATGTGATCGATGCTGAGTTTGAAGCGAAAGATGATGAAAAGAAATAACGGTCTAATTTAGAGATGAATTTGTAAGGAGAAGTGTACATACCCAAAGCTGAGGCTAATAAACCAAAGAAGATAGAGATAAGCTCCAAATAATAAAGTTTTTTAGCGGGAGAAATATATAATATGATGCTTGCCCATAGCTTGATTTTAAAAGTTATGGGCAAGCGTGTTTATGAAAGATATGCAGGTGGATATAAATGGTCGAATATAAGGATTATTATAAATTATTAGGTGTAAATAAAAATGCATCACAGGATGAAATAAAAAAGGCTTTTAGAAAGCTTGCCAGGAAGTACCATCCTGATGCAAATCTCAACAATCCCGAAGCCGAAGAAAAATTTAAAGAAATAGGAGAAGCATACGAGGTACTGGGAGACCCCCAGAAGAGATCCAGATATGATCAGCTGGGAGCAAACTGGAAACAGTACTCACGTACAGGTGCCGGCCGGCCGGGAGGAGGCGGGAGAACATATACCTATGATTTTGGAGGAAGAGGTTTTAGCTTTGATGATCTTGGGAGCGGATTTTCGGACTTCTTTGAAATGTTTTTTGGAAGAGGTGCCGATAAGAGATTTTCCGGCTTTGGTCCGGGTTTCAGTTCACAATCCGGCGGAGGTACCCGTACCGGAATGCAGAAAGGACAGGATATGCAGTCCGAGCTGAGTATAACCTTAAGGGAAGCCTATACAGGTACACAGAGGTCACTAAAATTGCAGAAAGAAGGAAAAACCAGGACTGTTAATGTAAAAATACCAAAAGGTATCAAGGACGGCGGGAAGATAAGGCTGGCAGGAGAAGGTGCAGGCGGCCCGGCAGGCGGTCCGGCTGGAGATTTTTATCTGATAGTAAGTGTTAACGGGCATAGTTTTTTTACCAGGAAAGCAGATGATCTCTACTGCGAAGTCCCTGTTACCATAAAAGAGGCCTTTTACGGCTCAAAGATAGATGTACCGACTTTTGACGGAAAGATCATGGTAAAAGTCCCGCCAAAAACTCAGGGGGGAAAGACATTGAGACTTAAGGGAAAGGGCATGCCTAAATTAAGAAACAGCAGTTCAGGAGACCTATATGCAAAGATAAGATTAGTGCTGCCGGAAAAATTAAGCGGTGAACAAAAAAAACACTTTGAGGAATTTGCCGAAAGTCTCAATGAAAATCCAAGGGATAACATTATTGTATGATCTTAAAATTTAATTATAACCAGGAGTGATTTAAATATATGCAAATAGATAAATTTACTATAAAAGCACAGGAGCTGCTGTCCCAGGCCCAGAGGATCGTATCTGAAAATGGGCATCAGGCTATTGATGATATTCATCTAATGTCCGCTATGCTGGAGCAAAAGGATGGGATAGTTATACCTATTTTTAAAAAACTGGAGGTCGTTATCGATGATTTTACTGCCAGGTTAAACAGTGAACTGGCAAATCAGCCAAAAGTTTCAGGCCAGACGGCTCAAGTTTATATCAGCCCGCAGTTGAACAATATATTAAATAACGCTTTTAACGAGGCAGAGCAGTTAAAGGATGAATATGTCTCAACCGAGCACATTTTGATATCTCTGACTCAAAGTGACGGAAAGGTAGGAAAGCTGCTGAAGCAGTACGGTGTCACTAAAGACAGGATTTATAAGATTCTGGTCAGCATAAGGGGCAGCCAGAGTATTACAGATCAGAACCCTGAAGATAAGTATCAGCCGCTAAAAAGGTTCGGAAAAGATATTACTTCCCTGGCGGCAAAAGGAAAGCTGGATCCGGTAATAGGAAGGGATGATGAAATAAGAAGAGTAGTCCAGGTGCTGTCCAGGAGAACTAAAAACAACCCTGTCCTTATAGGTGACCCCGGTGTAGGAAAGACAGCTATTGTGGAGGGGCTTGCAAGCAGAATAGTACTGGGAGATGTTCCTGAGAGCCTCAGGGATAAAAGAGTAATAGCCCTTGATATGGGAGCTCTTGTAGCCGGCTCCAAATACAGGGGTGAGTTTGAAGATAGGTTGAAAGCGGTACTGAAAGAAGTATCAAAGGCCCAGGGGCGTATAATCTTATTTTTAGATGAGCTGCATACCATAGTCGGAGCAGGAGCAGCAGAAGGTGCCGTCGATGCTTCTAATATGTTAAAACCCATGCTGGCACGCGGTGAACTGCATGCTATCGGAGCCACTACCCTTGATGAGTACAGAAAGCATATAGAAAAGGATGCAGCACTGGAAAGGAGATTTCAGCCCATTCAGATAAGCGAGCCGTCAGTTGAAGATACCATTTCAATACTGAGGGGGCTCAGGGAAAAATATGAGGTACATCACGGCGTAAGGATAAAAGATGCGGCGCTGGTATCTGCAGCGGTCCTCTCAGACAGATATATATCAGACAGGTTCCTGCCTGATAAAGCAATTGACCTTATTGATGAAGCCGCTTCGAGATTAAGGATTGAAATAGACAGCATGCCCACAGAAATTGACGAAGTTGAAAGGAAAATAAAACAGCTTGAGATTGAAATACAGGCATTAAAGAAGGAAAAGGACAAGGCTTCTGCAGCAAGGATGGAAAAAATAAAAAAAGAGCTTTCCGGCCTTAGGGAAAAAAGTGATTCAATGAAGATACACTGGGAGCAGGAAAAGGAAATAATTAAAAATATCAGAAATATAAAAGAAGAAATTGAAAAGACTAAAACGGATGCCGAACAGGCAGAAAGGGATGCAGACCTGCAAAAAGCGGCAGAGTTAAAGTATGGAAAATTACTGGAACTTCAGAAAGGATTGGACCAGGAAAATAAGAAGCTGGAGAAACTGCAGAAGGACCATAAGATGCTGAAGGAAGAAGTAGATGAAGAAGATATTGCAGAAACAGTCTCCAAATGGACCGGTATCCCGGTAACAAGACTGGCAGAAGCAGAAATCGATAAACTGATACGTATGGAAGAGAGATTGAAGCAGAGAGTCGTGGGCCAGGACGAGGCCATATCTGCGATCTCCAATGCCATAAGGAGAGCAAGAGCCGGTCTTCAGGATCCCGATCGTCCTATTGGATCATTTATATTCCTGGGACCTACCGGAGTAGGTAAGACCGAACTTTCAAAAGCTCTGGCCGATTTCTTGTTTGATAATGAAAGGGCAATGGTAAGAATAGATATGTCCGAGTATATGGAAAAACATACAGTATCGAGACTTATTGGTGCTCCTCCGGGGTATGTAGGCTATGAAGAAGGAGGATATCTTACAGAAGCAGTAAGAAGAAGACCTTATAGCGTCATACTTCTGGATGAAATAGAGAAAGCGCACAGCGATGTGTTTAATATATTACTTCAGATAATGGATGACGGCCGGCTTACAGATGGGCATGGAAGAACAGTGGATTTTAAAAATACGGTTATCATTATGACTTCAAACATCGGCAGCCAGTGGATAACTGAACTGGGAGACAAGGATGAAGAAGAAATGAAAAAAAGGATCACTGAAGCAATGAAAGATAATTTTAAGCCTGAGTTTTTAAACAGGGTAGATGATACAGTTATATTTCACCGGCTGGGAGTGGATGAGATAGCTAAGATCGTTGAAATCCAGATCGAGGACTTAAAAAAGACTTTAGAAAGAAAGAAGTTAAGTCTCAGTATCACAGATAAGGCAAAAAAACTTCTGGCCAGGGAAGGATTTGATCCTGTTTACGGCGCAAGACCGCTAAAGAGGGTGATACAGAATGAAATTCAGAATGTACTGGCCATGAAGCTTTTAAACGGTGAGGTAAAAGAAGGGGACAAAGTGGCTATTGATGTGACCGGACCGGAAGGAAGACTGCTGGATTTCAAGGTTAAAAAATAATAAAGCGTAATAAATATAAAATCAAGGGAGGTGAATTCGGGTGAAAAGGCTTTTACTGGCTATTTTATCTATTACAGTCCTGCTGCTTTTGGCAGCATGTAATACACAGTCAACAACTTCGACAGATACCACAACTGCAGCAAGCCAGGAGACTATTGATGTAACCGGTACGTGGAGCGGTGACTGGCATAGGAGCGATGGAGGTGAAGAAGGTACACTGTCTTCTGCTCTAACACAGAGTGGAAGTTCACTGACCGGTGATATGAAATTTACCAGCACTACATTTTCATATAGTCAGGATACCACTATATCAGGAAGTGTAGAGGGTAATGATATAGTCTTTGGCATGGCTATAGGGGGTGAGGACGATTCAGTAGTGACCATTGATTTTGATGGAACGATTTCGGAAGATTGCAAACAGATGAGCGGAGAATACTCTATGTCCACAGGTTATACAGGTACCTGGAGTGTTACAAAGGAATAGTAAATTTAAGAGACACTCAATCTTTGATTATCATAATAGGAGTTTCAGTAAAAAAATCTATTTCTTTGTGTGTGATAGTATTTTCTCCTTCAAATACTTCCAAATCTTTTGGTTCAATATAATTAGATTCATTAAATATTAAGCTGAATTTCGCCCTGCCTGTATTATCCGATACGAATGCATTTCCATCAATTTCAATCAAGGCACCTTTAATTGGATTATTATTCTTATCTATAACTATCACATCGTATTCTTTTGTTACCTGGGCATCTTTCCACTGCAGATTTTCTCTAACCCCTTCAATCTTTAAGCTACCTTTGATATCAAAATCATTATTCATTGAGTGGTGCGGTATATTTCCAAGTATTTCTCCTGCAGTAGTCCATAAACTGTTTTTAAAAATCATTGTTCCAAAAAAATTTCTTGGAATAAATTCACACATATGAGAATTAATTAAGGAAACAGTTGATTGCCCACTTGGCTGAAGAAAAAGGTAATCAGAATTACTGATAGTTACATTTGAGTCTGTTATAGTAAACGGCCACTGGCCCATTACGGTAACATCTGTTAGCTCAATATCCCGGTACTTGAGGCTGGAGGGAATTCCCACTTTAAGATTTTCAAAACTCACATCCTCATTTATAAGATCAATAAATACCTTTCTTAATTCAGAATCGGATATTCTGACATGGGCGTCTGGGTCAAGGAAGAATAACCAGCCTCTTTCATAAGGACCATGTTTAAGTTCACCAGTGAAATCGTCTTTTAAAATACTTGTTCTTTCTAAAACAAGGTTGTAATCAGCTTCAGGGATTATATCGTGAACATCCCATGATTCAAAATAAACTCCTGATTTAAGATCTTTTATATTAAGATGTGCATCTGCGGGAACCCACAGTCCAAGTGCGCCAATCGTAGAATCAATAAGTGTTATATCTCCTCCGGCTACCTGCAGGAGGCCCCCTATGGTATATACCATTTCTGAATTTATCATTGTTAACTTAGCTCCCCTGGACATATCGAAATAATGAATGGATGTAGGTGAGTCTGTAATGCTTACCTCTCCATGGTTTATTACACATACAAGACCGCTTTGTGGGTAAATAAGGGAATTTTCTATTTCCAGGGAAGCATTTTCACTTACAAAAATATAAACATGTATGGTAGCTATGTCTCCTCTGCCCATTCTTAATTCCGAATCTTTCAATATAAGTTTAGCCTGATCATTTATATAGATATTGCCCTGCTGCAGGTATTTTTCATCTTCGATTATCATGGTTTCGGTTCCGCTTATTACCAGGTCTCCGGAGTGTTTTGTCCATTCGGATGGGCATTCTTTTTTAGAGGCAGTTTGACAGCCAAAGTCGACCAGATTGAATTCATACTCATTTGTAAACCCTTCGCCAGGAATATAGAACTGGATGGTTCCGCAACAGGGAAAATCAACCTCTGCCAGACTGGTAGTCCAGGGTTCAGTTCCAATAAATAAACCAGTCGGAGGCATATCCAGGGCCATATTGGGACGAACCACCGGATTTCCTGCGCCGCCTTCAATAGAGACTTCTTTACCGTCAATATACATTTTCCAGTTACCCCAGCTTGGAAATCTATTAAGAGTTACTTCAATAATTCCCGGAGAAAGCCAGGATATGTTAGTTATCTCAACAGCAGGGTCAGTTTCGGTAAATTCGGGCTTCTCTTCTTCTTGTTCTTCTATAATGACTTCATTATTCTCTTTAATTGGGAATTTTTCTGATTGAGTGGTCTGGTTTTTACAAGATACCAGGGAAATTATAAGTAAAATTAGTATTAGTATAGGAAGGTATTTAAGCCTCACTCTTATCTCCTTCCAACTTTGGCTGTATATTTGTTTTCTGGGAAGATATAAAAAGATCAGCGCGCTTCTTTTGGTAGTTCGTTATCTATAAGCTCTTCTTCCCCTGTTCCAAATAGATTATCAGCTTCACTGGCAAGTTCCATAAACTCTTTTTCCAGAGCACTGTTTATACTGTCGATAATCTTTTTATTGGCCCCGGGATCAGTGAAATCCTTAAATTCCTGCATTATGTTTTCTGCTATGGGATCGATTGGCTTTCCTATAAATATATTTATTTCTCTGAAAGAATTGATAATAATTGAAATTATCCCCCTGCTTATTCTATTAGTCCAGATCCATTTCTTACTGTCAGGGCCCATATTTGTATTGTGCATATAGACGGGAATTATTGGGAGTTTTGTCTTATAACTAAAGTAAGCAGCTCCTTTATAAAACTTCTTAAAACCGCCTTTTTTGTTAAGCATACCCTCCGGGAATATTCCAAGGAATACATTTTTTTTCTTGGAAATTTTAAAAAGTTCCTTAAAACTTTTTGTATTTTTTGAAAATTGCTCTTTAAAGACCGGTACACAATTAGCAAATTTTCTCATAAAAAAATTTGTAATCCAGTTACCGAAATTTTCGCTTTCGGCTATAAAAAAGATCTTTTTTTTGATTGCAGCCAGAAGTATTATGGGATCGGCATCTGCGGTATGATTTATGGCCAGTATTACGGATTTATCTCTGGGTAATTTTTTAGGGTTAACGATTCTTGCCCTGGAAAAGATCTTGTAAAAGTTAATAAACAATATCCTTGGGATACTGTAAAAAAAATCAGATATTTTTTTTAATAAATTACGCATATTTCTTTAGCTAAAAAATATTTAAGACAACCAGAGTTTACATAACTTTTTATATGAATTATATAGGTTAGGTTTAAAAAATTCTACTTAATTTAAAAAACTATTTTATATTCAGGAAAGTCGTTTTAATGTTGCGGTAGTGAGTTCCTCTCCAATAGTATTTATCACACTTTTTGCAGTACAGGAAATTTTGCTGTGTCTTGTATACATAGGGAGGTACTTTGTCTCTGACATCTTCCTTTTTTACCCCGGCAAGTTTCTGGTTGCATTCGATACATCTTATAAGATTGGGTTTTAAAGAAAGTTTTAACTCTGATTCAATCTGTTCCAGCTGTTTTTTAAGTTTATCGTCTTTGATAAGTAGAGATTTTATGATCCCTTTCTTAAATTCTTTTCTGGCAAGCATCAAAGAATCTCTGGTCAAAACAGTTCTACCTGTCTTTACGGCTGTTTTTATTATTTCATCGTCGCTGGCAGTATTTTTATAAAGCACATCATGACCTGCCATACGCAGATATCTGGCAAGTTTTCCTACCATTATGTCTGCTATAAATTTCATATTTAAGCTTTGACTATATCAAGTGAGTTGATCTCGGCACCCAGCAGGAAAATATAACTTGATATGTAAATCCAGAGTAGGAAGCCGATTATTGAACCTATTGAACCGTAGGCCAACTCGAAGTTTGTAAACCTGTTTATAAATAAAATAAAAATATGCTTGGATATTTCCCATAAAAATGCTGCTGCAAGAGCGCCTTTGTATATATGGTGTTTAAAGCGGGTCTTTCTATTGGTTCCAAAAAAATAAACAAGGCTAAAAATTGAGAAGTTGAGCAGAAGTCCCAGAAAGATAGATATTGATTTTAATAGAAATGTTGACATGGACTCATTTATCTCAAAGAAATCTATGACTGTATTTGCAAGATAAAACAGAGATGTAGATAAAAGAAAAGATAAAAAGATAATTATAAAGGTCAGAGAGATTATTAGAAATCCGAAGATTTTTTGTTTCCAGAACCTTCTCTGTGATTTGGTTTTATATATTCTATTCAGGGAGAACTGAATGGAATCGAAGACATATGTTGCTATTATAGCTAAAAATATAAAGCCTATAATACCTATGCTGGTTCTGTTTTCTATGATCTTTTCTATATTGGATTCCGCGAAGTTATATATGATAGGAATTCTATCTTCAACAAAATAAAGTATAGTAGTTTGAACATTAAGTCTGCCGATAAAAATGCCGGATAAAGAGATAAATATGAGGATCATGGGAAAAAGGGAAAATAAGAAATAAAAAGCAATTGACGAAGCCATAATGGGACAGCCGTCTGCAATAAATTTTTTTGACAGCCTTCTCAGATATTGGAATGTGTTTACTAAAAATGATCTTATTTTGCTCATCGGGTCCAAATTATACGGCAAGCCATCAGTTAATGGTAATTTTTTTGATTTCTTTAAACTTGCTAAGCTTTTTAATTACCAGGTTGGAGAATTCAGAATCCTTGCTGAAAAGATTTATGGTAAAAATTCTATAATTATTTTCATCATCAAGTTCATATTTCTTGCTTTTTATAATTGCTGACATTTCTCCAAGCAGGCTTAATATTGTATTTATTTCTTTACATTTTTCTAAAACGGTTATTCTTACTACATAATTTGGCAGCTTGATTACTCTATCTTCAATGTATTTTAAAATACTCAGGGTTAAAAAACCAAGGATGGTTGCAAGTGCTGCAAGGTAATAAAGCTTTGTCCCAAGCGATATACCTATGGAAGCAACGATCCATATACTGGCAGCAGTGGTCACTCCCTTTATAAGCGGTCCCTGCCTGAAGATTACCCCTGCACCTATGAATCCGATTCCGGTGATGACTCCTGCAGCCACCCTGGAGGGGTCAACACCTTCCAGTGATGAAAATCCTAAATAGGATATTATAGTAAATACTGTTGAACCTAGGCATACAAGAGTATGAGTCCTGAGGCCTGCCGGCCTTTCAGCTTTCTCTCTCTGAAGACCTATGATCCCCCCAAAGACCAGGGCAAGAAAGCAGGGTATCAAGATATCAGATATGAAAATAGATAGATCAAACTGTATTTCCGATAGAAGCTTTTGTGCAAGTTCCATTTTTTATACCTTTTTTACTTTTCATTAATTATACATTTTATCATATTTTACGGCAGCAAAGTTAATACACGGTATAAAATGATTATTGTGCAGTTATAAATATATTGATAAGATGTTTATTTGCCTCATATTTTTAGTTTTTTATTTTTGATAGGATATAATGTAAATACTGCCGGTGCCGTAGAGAGGCAATTGGATTTTAATAAAATATAAGGAGAAATAATAAGATGTTCAGATCATCGATAAAATTATTTAAGATATTTGGAATAGAGGTAAGACTTGACTACAGCTGGTTTATAATATTTGCATTATTTACCTATTATTTCGGATTTTATTATTTTCCCTCATATCTTCCGGGATTAAACAAAGGTCTCCTCGCTGTAGTCACTATTGTTACTGTAATACTTTTCTTCCTGTCGGTATTGATACACGAGATCAGCCATTCTTTGGTTGCCAGAAGAAAGGGTACACCCGTAGAAAGAATAACTCTTTTTCTATTCGGCGGAATGGCGCAGATAGAAAAAGAACCTGAGACTCCTTATAGTGAATTTATTATGGCTGTTGCCGGGCCTGCTGCAAGTTTTATACTGGCTGCGGTATTCGGAACAATATGGTTCTTTACAAGAAATATTGGTCCTATTGGAGTACCGGTAGGGTACCTTGCAGTCATTAATATTGTGCTTGGAGTCTTTAATATGCTTCCCGGTTATCCTCTTGACGGGGGCAGGGTACTGCGGTCAATAATATGGAAGGTAACGGGTAACCTGAGGCGTGCGACCTTTATAGCATCTACGGCAGGAAGGGTACTGGGATTTATGATCATAGCGGCCGGTATCTACTTCATTTTCACCGGAAACTTCTTGAACGGGATATGGCTTTCTTTTATAGGATGGTTCCTGCAGTCATCCGCGCAGATGGGTTACAGGCAGATCATTTTCGAGACTTCGATAAAAGGAATCAAAGTGAAGGATGTCATAAATGAGGACATTGTGTATGTTTTAAAGGATATCACCGTGCAGGAATTGGTAGATGACTATTTTATGAGGTATAGGTTCGGAAGATTTCCCGTAATAGAAGATAAAAAGACCCAGAAGCTAATGGGTATAATATCTTTACATGATATCAAGGGAATCCCAAAAGAAAAGTGGCCTGAGGTCAAAGCAGGAGATATAGTAGAAGCAGTTTCAGATAGCGAAAGAGTGGATCTGTCAATGGAGATATCCGATGCAATAAAAAAGATGGGGAAAAATAATCTAAGCCACCTGGCAGTTATTTCGGGCGGCAGGCTAAGAGGGATAATTACAAAAAGCGATGTAATGCGTTTTATAAAAATCCGTTCTGAATTTCACTAAAGAAGGTAAGATAAGTTGGAATATAGATCATTTAAGCACTACAAAAAAGAGATAAAAAAAAATCTAGGAGACCTAAAGGTCATATATACGGATCTTGACGGCACCTTATTTAATGACAGGGGCTGTATTATCAAGGATAAAAAAGGCAGTTATTACCTGGAAGCGGTGAAACTGCTGCCTGCAATATCCAAAAAGAACTGGGATGTAGTCCTTGTATCCGGGAGAAATAAATACCAATTAAGATATAATGCCCAGATGATAGGGCTTAAAAACTATATTTCAGAACTTGGTTCTGAACTGATATATAATCTGGGTGAAAAGATCTATACTACATTCGATCATAAGAAGATCAAATATGACTTTACCTATAAAGGCAGGGACTTAATGAAGATCATAGAGTTGTTTAAGACTAATTTTCCAAATAAGATAGAAAGTAAAATGGAATGGAGTATGTACAGGTCTTTTAATATGTTGTTTTTTGGAGAAATAGACCTGGATGTTGCAAACAAGCTGCTTAAGAGTAAAGGCTACAGGGATCTTGTTATGGTGGATAATGGATATTCACTGTTGGAGGATCTGGATCTGGATATTGGAAAACTACATATCTATAATCTGATGCCTTTGGGTGTCGATAAGGCAAAGGGTATAAAACTGGATAAAAAAATCAGAAATCTTGATACCGGTAACTGCATAGCACTGGGAGATTCACTGGAAGATTTAAAAATGGCAGGTGAGGTGAAATACTTTTTTCTTATGGTGAATGCATTTGAAGATAGGGAAGCGATACTGGATGCGGTTGGTAAATACGATAATATATATGTAACAGAAGGTGTTATGAACAAAGGCTGGGTAGAGATCATGGGCTATCTGGTAAACTGACCCGGGCCCGCTGTACTTAAATGCGGTTATTATCAAAATCCATTATGTTCAATCTAAGTCTTAAATAGTTTATAATAGAGAAATAAATAATTTAATAGAGGAAGTATCAATAATGAGAGATAATGAAAAATCAGTTGTTAAAAATCTAATGGAAATATTTTCAATTATATCAGTTTCGGTTCTTTCTGGATTTATACTGGGATTACTGTTTGCGCCCCAATCCGGAATAAAAACCAGAAAAAAAGTAGCCGAAAAGATAAAGGATATAGTCGACAGAGGAAAATTTGCTCTTGTTGAAGCAAAGGTCTTTAGCGAGGAATTATTAGAAAAAGGTAAAGGAAAAGTAGAAGAAGTATCTACTAAAATCAAAGGTAAAAGCAAGTCAGATATTAACTGATAATTTGCCAATAATATCCTGTCTTTGTTTGTTGACAATGATTTTTTACTATAGTAGACTTTACGTTTGCTAATTTAATTGAACAGCTAATGGCTGCGGTAGTTCTAATCATTGTATCGTTAAATTGGCAGGGGCCGTTAGCTCAGTTGGTAGAGCACCGGACTTTTAATCCGGGTGTCGAAGGTTCGATCCCTTCACGGCTCACCAGCCGGAGGCCTGTTCGTCTAGTGGTTAGGACAGTAGGTTTTCAACCTACCAACAGGAGTTCGATTCTCCTACAGGCTACCATTTGATGAGGGCGTTTAGCTCAGTTGGGAGAGCACCTGCCTTACAAGCAGGGGGTCGCAGGTTCAAGCCCTGCAACGCCCACCATAGATTGATTGTTGTACGGAGCTGTCGTCTAGCGGTTTAGGACACATGCCTGTCACGCATGAGATCGCGGGTTCAAATCCCGTCAGCTCCGCCAGTCTAAATTACGGGTTGGCGAGATAGCTCAGTTGGTAGAGCAGTGGACTGAAAATCCATGTGTCCGCAGTTCGATTCTGCGTCTCGCCACCATTTTTTACTGCTGCTAATATCCTTATTAAAATAAACACTTTGTTTATTGGGATAGATTATTTATAATACTTGACGGTTTATATAAAGTTTTCTAATTGCCATACTTATTCAGATAAAAAAACTGCAGGGAGTAAAAAATATGAGAAAAGCTACTTTTAAAAATAAGATATGGATGTTTTTTAGTCTGAGTGTAATGATTTTATTCTTGGGAAGTATTTTGCTGTCAGGTTGCGGGTCTGGGTCTGATGAAGAGATTTTAAACAATTCAAATCTTACTTACGATGGCCAGGAACTGGTAATCTCCGGTTCTACTACTCTGCTTCAGGTTTCAGAGGCATGGGCATCTGCATTTATGGAAGAGTTTGGAGGGACCATTATAGTAAACGGCGGAGGTTCAGGAGGCGGTATTGCCGATCTTATAAATGGAATAAACGAACTTGCTAATGCTTCAAGACAGATAAGAGATGAAGAGTATAAAGCAGCTGAAGATGCAGGTCTGGATATCCAGGAATATACAGTACTTTATGATGGGATCGCAGTTATTGTAAGCAGCAATGTTTCAGTGGAAGACCTAACAGTGGAGCAGCTTTCTAAAATATATACAGGAGAAATAACCAGCTGGGAAGAACTCGGCGGAGACGATGCCGGAATAGTAATAGTTGCCAGGGATTCAAGTTCGGGTACCGGTGAATATTTTCTGGAAGAAGTAATCCAGATAGGCAAGACTTTAGATAGAAATGATTATTCCGAGAAGGCATTAAGGCTTCAATCAAATGCTGATATTGTAAACCAGATTAAGAATAATGATAATGTTATAGGATATATAGGATTAGGGTATCTTGAAGAGTCTCTCAAGACTGTAAAAGTTGAAGGTGTGGAGCCTTCAATTGAAACTGTAAAAGACGGGACCTATCCTATATCCAGAGGACTATATATCTATGCTCCGGGTAAAGAATTAACAAAGATAGGCCAGGAGTATATGGATTTTGTATTAAGCCCGGAAGGTCAGGAAATAGGGCTTGAAGAGGGATTTGTTCCACTGGGTGATCAATAATATCCTATACATTTAAACATCACTTTACTTTTGATTTTGAATAGAAAAAAAATATTAATTCCTATAAAATGATTTTATGGGTAAGTTTAAAAGTAAAGCCAGGAATGTAAAAAGCTTCTTAATCTCCCGATTTATTTTTTTAAATGGAATAATATCTATTATTATCCTGGCTCTTATCCTTGCTTTTCTGATTGCTAACTCTATAAGATTTTTTTCATCTTACCCGTTTTTAGAATTCTTGACCGGCCAGAAATGGTCCCCTACCGTACTTGGAGAATTTGGATTCTTACCTCTCCTGACAGGGTCACTTCTGGTGACCTTTGGGGCTATCGTGATTGCTGTACCCCTTGGTATAGGCAGTGCTATTTATATTGGTGAACTGGCACCAAAAGCTGTAAGGGAAGTACTAAAACCCATAATTGAGATACTGGCGACCATTCCTTCTGTAGTAATAGGATTTATAGGTATTAAACTTCTTGCTCCTCTAATAAAGGATATTTTCAATATTGGTATAGGGCTTACGGCACTTACCGGCTCGATAATGCTGGCTTTTATGAGTCTGCCGACTATTATATCTATATCTGAAGATGCAATAAATGCTGTGCCGACCAGGTACAGGCATGCATCAATTGCCCTCGGTGCTACAAAATGGGAGACAACCCATAAGACTGTAATACCCACAGCTTCATCAGGTATGGTAGCAGCTGTCATGCTGGGGCTGGGCAGGATTGTGGGCGAGACGATGACTGTTCTTATGATAACCGGGAATTCACCCAGAATTGTATTTTCCTGGCTTCAGCCGGTAAGGACCATTACTGCAACAATCGCTGCAGAAATGGGAGAGACTGTTCAGGGCGGGATGCATTATTCATCTTTGTTTGCTATCGGTCTTATTCTATTTATAATTACTTTTTTAATAAATTTTGTTTCTAACAGGTTTATAAACAGGATCAGGGAAAGTTAGGCTGATGTCAAAAGAAGGTCTGGAAATAAGTAAAAGGAAAAAGATACTAACAGAAAAATTTTTCTATTTCTTTCTGCTGTTTTTAACCCTGGTGGTGGTTGCTTTTGTACTGGGGATAATAATATATTTAATAATCAAGGGAAGCGGGGCAATAAATTGGGAGTTTTTATCCCAGAAGCCCAGAGAAGGAATGAGGGCAGGCGGTATCTTCCCTGCCATTTTAGGAACTTTTTATCTAATATTGGGAACACTTGTATTTTCACTGCCTATTGGAATCCTGGCAGCAGTATACCTTAATGAATATGCTTCAAAAAACAGACTTACCAGGGTAATAAGATTATCGATTGTAAATATGTCAGGAGTCCCTTCCGTGGTATATGGTTTATTTGGTCTGGGATTTTTTGTGATGTTACTGAAATTCGGAAAGTCGATTCTTGCTGGCTGCCTGACTCTTGCATTTCTAATACTGCCGGTGATAATAACTGCTACTGAAGAAGCATTAAAAGCAGTTCCTGATTCTTACCGCCATGCTTCGCTGGCTTTGGGAGCTACCAGATGGCAGACAGTGGTAAAAGTAGTATTACCCCGGGCTCTTCCCGGGATAGTGACTGGCTCAGTCATTGGTATCGGGAGAGCTGCGGGCGAGACTGCTCCCATAATATTTACAGTTGCTGCATTCTCACAACCGAATCTGCCAAATTCCATATTTAGCCAGGTAATGGCACTGCCATATCATTTATATGTGCTTGCAACACAGCTTACAGATACTCCTGAAGGTGTACAGTGGGGAACTGCACTGGTACTGTTGATGATGGTGCTGATTTTTTCTATTATCGGAACTGCTATAAGGACTAGATCCAGGCTGAGGAGAAAGGAATAAAATGAGAAAGACATTTCACCAGAGATTAGATGAGATTACTGAAGATGTAATAAAAATGGGAAGCAAAGTACAAAAGGCGGTGCATAGTTCAATAGAAGCTTTCATTGAGCTGAATACAGATCTGGCACAAAAGGTAATAGATGGAGATGAAAAGATTGATGAAAGTGATATTTCAATAGAAGAAAAGTGTATTGTTCTTCAAGCAGAACATCAGCCGGTAGCCAGAGACTTAAGATATTTACACTCTGTAAGCATAATTATCAAGTATATTGAAAGGATTGGCGATCTTGCAGTAAATCTTTCTAAGATTGTAAAAAGATTGGCTAAAGAGCAGGAGAAAAATGTTGATAAAAAAATAATAGAAATATTAGTCGAAATGGGAAATCTGGTTAAGCCAATGTTGGACAGAGCGCTTAAGTCTTTTGAGAATAAGGATATAAAGCTGGCTGCAAGGTTGGAAAAATCTGATGATGCGGTTAATAAAATACAGAAAAGGATTTTCAGAGAATTATTTACACTCTACAAACGTAAAGCAAATATAAAGTTTATAACCAGCATTGCACTGGCAAGCAGATACCTGGAAAGAATTGGGGATCAGTCAGTAAACATAGGGGAGAGAGTAATTTATTTTTCAAGCGGAGACTACAGGGTCTTCCGTAACAGTATATAGAATATTCTGTATAAGAGAGAATATATGACTGCAGAATATGGTATTAGATAAAAAATCTTCTTTCATCTACAGTAAATCAAACGGCATAAAAGATAATCTAAAACTATACCTTTGAATTTGATTTGATGAAATCAATAAGTTCATCTACCTGCGTGAAGGCAAGACAGGTGACTGTATCAGCAGCGCCGTAGTAGATCGCTATACGTCCCGTGGGTGCATCAAACAAAGCAGCACATGGGAATACCACATTTGGTGTATCTCCTACACATTCGTAAGTTTTTTTAGGTGAGAGCAGATACGGCTCGGTCCTGTACAGCACCTTCCAGGGCTCGTCAATATCAAGCAGTGCTGCACCCATACTGTATACAAACCCGTTGCACGAGGTCAGGACGCCGTGATATATGAGAAGCCAGCCCTCTACAGTCTCGATCGGTGTCGGGCCCGCCCCTACTTTGGTGGCCTGCCATCCGTAGGTAGTAGGCATGACATGACGGTGCCTTCCCCAGTCACGAAGATCGGAGCTTTCACTGTAGAAAATGTCTCCAAATGGTGTATGACCGTCATCGCTTGGACGGCTTAGCATGGCATATCTGTCTTTTATCTTCCTGGGGAATAGAACCCCGTTTCTATTGAATGGGAGAAATGCATTTTCCAGCTGGTAGAATTTTTTAAAATCATATGTATAGCCTATGCCTATTGTGGGCCCGTGATACCAGTTGCACCAGGTGATGTAATACCTGTCTTCAATCCAGCATACGCGGGGGTCATAGCCATAAACAAAATTGCCTATTTCGGGATCATCACAAATAAATGATATGCGCTCGTTTTCTATTTCCCAGTTAATTCCATCTTTGCTCCTGCCGCTGTAAAGCTGCTGGTTTCGCCTCCGGTCATCACAGCGGAAGACTCCCGCAAATTCTCTGTTAAACGGCACCACAGCACTATTGAAAATGCTGTTGGATGAAGGTATAAGATCCCTTTGTATAATAGGATTTTGTTTGTAACGCCATACTGCGTATCTATATCCTTTTGGCTTTTCTTCCCAGGGAATATTGGGTAATGCGAGGCCTAAGATTGTCTGTCTGCCCATATTCATTGACCTCCTTGCTGAAAGTTTTTAATTTAAAAATTTTAATCGCCTGCTATTTTGCTTAACCTTTCACTTACTTCTATACAGGCACGTGCATTATGGTAAGGACATTTCCATATACCGACTTTCTCCAATCTGTCATTTACATTTCTTTCTTTATCAACGGACCAGAACCATCCTCCGCAGCGCTTATCAATTATATACTTTTTTACAAAGTTCCAGCTGTTTATCGATGCCTGCAGAAACTCTTCCCTGCTGCTTATTTGATATGCATTTAAGAAACCGACCATTGCCTCCACCTGCGGCCACCAATCACTGTTAAAGCGAGTTACACCTTTTGAGCCTCCTTCATACCAAAGGCCTCCGTCGGGAGCAAGGCCCTCCTTATGTGCAGTATCTGCAATTTTAAGAGCAAGTTTTTTTATGTCTTTTAGGAGAGAGTCTTCACCTAAAACCTCTACCGCCTCCACAAGAAGCCAGCTGCCCTCGATATCATGACCGTAGGAGACAATATCGGAAAGCACCTTCCAGTCTTCCTTAAAAAAAAGTTTAAAGTGATAGCTGGCAGGATCAATAATATATTTTATAGTCACCGTTATCAAATTTTTTAACTGGCTATATAGATTCCGGTCGTTCCAATTTCGGAGTAGGTTTGTGTATGCTTCTAAAATATGGAGATTTGTGTTCATGGTCTTGGGAGCGTTCATATCGCCTTCACCCAGCCGCATGTCTTCAGCAAGGGACCAGTCACGGCTGCATGCATCGTAGTAGCCACCATATTGCTTTTCAAATCCAAATTTTTCTATTTTACCAAAAATATCTTTAGCAAGACGCAGGGCTTCGGCGGAACCGGCTGAATGGTAGAACTCCGCCAGGGCATATGCTGCAAAAGCCTGTGCATATATCTGCTTCTTCATTTCTAGGGGATTTCCTTTGTAGTCTACATTCCAGTATACTCCGCCAAATTCATCATCTACAAAATAATCGGTTAGGTAATTATATGCCCGATTTGCGATATCCAGGTAGAGGCTGTCACCGAAAACAGTATAGGCACGGGAAAAAGTCCACAAGATTCTTGAACACAGGACCGAACCTTTTGGTGCGGCAGGATCTACAGTCAGATCATTTTGAATCAGCCCGTAAAATCCACCGTTTTCTTTATCCGGTGTCTTATGCGCCCAGAATGGAAGGATATTTGTCTTTATTTCAGTTTCCACTTCGGATTGGTATCGTTTTAGTTCTTCTATATTCATAATCACCCCTGCAGGTAGGGTTTTATTGTTTTATTATTGTGTTCTTAATATTCTTTATTTTTAATTGCGGAGAATCAAATACAATAAGCGATATTAAAAATCAACTGGATGCCAGTTCTGCAAGATGTCTGATCTGGCTGCCGGTCCCGATTGCAATTATTTTATGCCCGGATTTCATATCTGTGTTTCCGCTTGCTTTTTTAACAGAAATTTTTTCTCCTTTTTCAATTACAGATATAATCAGGGCTTCAATCCCGTATTTTTTTCCGGATTCGGCTATGGTTATTCCGTCAATCCTGCTTTTTGGCCTGATCTCGATCTCTGCTAATCTGAACTCATCTTCTTCTGTCTGCATTATGGTATCTAAAAAGTCACATATTGAAGGCTGAAGTGCCATTGCAGCCATTCTTCTCCCTCCGATTATCTGAGGCGAGATCACCCTGTCTGCTCCTGCCTTTTCCAGTTTGTTAATGGTCTCGTAAACTGTTGCCCTGGCTACAATAAATATGGAGGGATTTAGGGATTTGGCCGAAAGGGTAACATAAACATTCTCTGAATCGGTATCCAATGCAGCAAACAAACCCTTGGCCCTGGTTATCTGCGTTTCCAGCAGTGTCTCATCATTGGATGCATCACCCTGAATATACAGCCAGTTACTCTGCTTGGCTGTCTCAATGGGTTCATCAGCCTGGTCCACTACTATAAATTTAATTTTATTGCTGGCCAATTCATTTGCGATTTCAAGTCCGACTCTTCCAAGCCCGCAGATTATATAATGGTCTTTTAGTGTTGATATCATTTTGATCTTCCTTCTATTTTCAATTCTTCCTAATAAAAATTCGCTTAATATAAAGTCTGTTAAATTAATTAAAATATAAGCCGCTGTACCGGTACCGGCTATTATAAGTAGAATGGTGAATATGGTCCCCGCTGTCGATAGTTCTTTTATCACGCCGTAACCGACAGTAGTTATGGTTATGGTGGTCATAAAAAGTGAATCTAAAAAACTCATATCCTCAATTATCATATAGCCAAGAGAGCCGAGAAAATATACAAAAACAAGGACGATAATTGAGATTATGATTCTTCTGGGAAATCGGGGTAAATTTTTAAATTTCATATTTCAAATTCTGACTTAATATCGATTTATTTTCAAGTTTAGATTATATTTGACTGTTAATAATAGTTATTATATAATAATAATAACTATTTAAAAAATTAATTAACAATATGGAATTTTTTACTGATTTATTCAAAAAAAATAATTTAAAGGTAACACCTCAGAGAACCCTTATTTATAAGGAACTTGTGGAGTCAAAAGACCATCCCAGTGCAGAGATCTTATACAAAAAGGTAAAAAAGATATTTCCTACGATTTCCTTTGATACGGTCTACAGGACCCTTTTGACTTTTTCCAGGATAGGTGCTGCCGAAATACTGACGATCCCCGGTGAACCCAAGAGGTTTGATGCTGACAGAAAAAGGCATTATCATTTAAGATGTATAAAGTGTGATAATATAATAGATGTATATGACAGTTCCCCCAGTATAAATATACCTGATAGTATTGCAAAAAAATTTGATGTACTGAGTTTAAAAATTATTTTTGAGGGAATTTGCGATAAATGTAAGAAAAGCAAATGATTTAACTATAAATACAGGAGAGGAGAAAAACAATGGACGGTAAGACTTTAAAAAATCTGGCAGATGCTTTTGCGGGTGAATCACAGGCAAACAGGAAATACCTGGCTTTTGCAAAAAAGGCTAACCAGGACGGCTATCCCCAGGAAGCAAAACTGTTCAAGGCTGCAGCAGATGCGGAAACTGTGCATGCGCATAATCACCTGAGGGCAATGGGTGGTGTAAAGTCTACGGAAGAAAATCTAAAAGAAGCAGTGAGCGGGGAGACATTTGAATTTGAGAATATGTATCCCGGTATGATTGAAGATGCCAAGAATGAAAACGAAGATGAAGCAAAGAGGAGTTTTATCTTTGCCAATAACGTTGAGAAAGTCCACGCCGGATTATATAAGAAATATCTGGACAATCTTGGGAACAATCCCGATACTCCTATATTCGTATGCCAGGTCTGTGGAAATACCGTAGAGGGTGCCGCGCCGGACAAATGCCCTATATGCGGAAACCCCAGGGAGATGTTTAAGGAGATAAAGTAGGATCTAAAGACTGCTGACTGCTATAACCTAAAATAAATCTAAGCAAAATTGAAGCTATAAAAAAGACCCAATATGATGTGGTATTGAAGATTGGGCCTTTTTTTAAATAATAGCATCATTTTAAAAGATGATAGTTTATTGTGTAATATTATTAATAAATTTACACATTATTTATTGATAATTACACAATAAATAATTATATTATGGTATAATTGTATATATTTTTTTAAATTTTAAAGTGGAGTTAGAAATGGTCAGGGTAAATCTGAGTATCGGAGAACAGGAATTGCAGATACTGGATGATATGGTGGAAAACGAAAACATTAGCAGGAGTAAACTCATAAGAGAGGCTATTAAGTTATATAAAAAGGAATTTGATAAAGCAGATATGGAAAAAAAGAGATTAGAAAGAATAAGTAATGCAATAAATATCCAGGATGGATTAAGTAAATATTCAAAGGATTGGGATGGAGTATCGGAAATCAGAAAATGGCGGGAATCAAGATAAATTAAAATTCCTTATAAAGGAAAGCCCTAAAACATACGTCATAGATGCATCGGTTTGTATAAAATGGTTTTCTTCTAAGGATGAAGATGATGTCAGCATAGCTTCATCTCTGAGGATGCAGCATATGAATAGAAATATATTTTTAATAGCTCCTGATATTTTGGTATATGAAGTTGTAAATGCACTTGCGTATAATCCACTTTTTAATACGGAAAAATTGAATATGGCTGTAAAGAGCTTATATGAGATGAGTATCGAGTTTATCCGGCCTTATGTAGAAATATTAATTGAAAGTTCAAAGCTGCACTTTTCAAAAAAAATTACGATCTATGATTCCATATACATTGCTCTGGCAAAATACATTAATGCTCAATATATAACTGCCGATGAAAAATTATTTGAAAAAGTCAAAGGTATTGGAAATATAATATTGCTAAGAAATTATAATATTTTTTAACCGGTGATATGCCGTATATATTATGAACCGAAAAAGTAATGGTAAGATCAACGGGACTCTTTTTATTTGTTCAACTCCGATCGGTAATCTGGAGGATGTCAGCTTCAGGCTTTTAAGGATACTCGGCGAAGCAGACCTGATTGCCGCAGAAGACACCAGGACCATAAAGAAACTGCTCCAAAAGTATAATATTTCAAATAAAAATATTGTAAGCTATCATGATTTCAGCAAAGAAGGCAGGATAGATTATATAACGGATAAACTGGAAGCAGGGTATAATGTTGCTCTGGTCTCAGAATCAGGTACGCCTGCTATTCAGGATCCCGGGTTTAGGATAATAAACAGGTGTATAGAAAAAAATATTCCATTGGCTGTAATACCGGGCCCCAATGCCGCCATCAGTGCCCTGGTTCTTTCAGGGCTGCCCACTGATAGTTTTTTATTTACAGGATTTCTCCCCAGGGCAAAAGCTAAAAGAAAAAACAGGATCCTAGAACTTGCAGCTGTGCCCTGTACCCTTGTATTCTATGAGTCACCCAAGAGGATAGAAACACTGGTCCGGGAGCTTGCGGAGAAATTTGGCGACAGGAAAGCAAGTCTGGCTAGAGAGATAACAAAGATATACGAGGAGTCAATAAGAGGCAGCCTGAGTGAGATCTCCGCTAAAATAAAAAAAAAGAAAGTAAAAGGCGAAGTTGTTCTGGTGATTGAGGGATATAAAAAGGACCTTATAAAGGGTTTTACTGAAGAAGATATAGAAAAAGAACTACTCAGTTTGCTTAAACAGGGTATCTCTAAAAAAAGTGCCTTAAAGATCGTCTTATCCAGATATGACATAGATAAGCAAAAATTGTATAATATTGCAACGAAAATTTAACGTAAAGGCGTTATCCCCTTTAAATACAATAGGTAAAAAGAGGACACCATGGCTAAAGAAAAATTTTATATCACAACTGCAATTCCGTATATGAACGCAAAACTGCATCTGGGCCAGATCTATGAATTCATACTTGCAGATGTAGTGGCAAGATTTAACAGGACTGGAGGCAGGGATACTTTCTTTTTAACCGGCTCTGATGAGCACGGACAGAAAATAAATAAGAGTGCCCAGGAGAAGGGGGTTTCTCCAAAGGCGTATGTAGATGAAATGGTCAAGGATATGAAAAGACTCCTTGGGCTGTATGATATCAGCAATGACAGTTATATCAGAACCACTGACAGCAGGCATGAAAAAATAGTCCAGAATATACTTATAAAGTTAAAGGATAACGGCGACCTCTATAAAAGTACATACGAGGGAAAATATTGTACACCCTGTGAGACATTTCTGCTTGATTCACAGCTTGTAGAGGGCAAGTGCCCCCAGTGCAGCAGAGAAGTAGAACATGTAAAAGAAGAAAACTATTTCTTTAAATTATCCGAATATGAGGGCAGATTGTTCAGGCATATTGAAGCCAATCCTGATTTTATAATTCCCGAGACCAGAAAAAATGAAGTACTGGGGATCTTAAAACAGGGGCTTAAGGATATCAGCATTTCCAGAACTACAGTGAAGTGGGGGATTCCCCTGCCCTTTGATTCAGGCCATTATTGTTATGTGTGGGTCGATGCCCTTATAAATTATATTTCAGCATTAGGTTATAGTACCGATGAACAGGATCTTTTTGACCGGTACTGGCCGGCCGAGCAGCATCACATAGGAAAGGATATTTTAAAATTTCATGCTGTGATCTGGCCCGCTATGCTGATGTCGCTGGGTATTGAACTTCCAAAGCATATTGTGGTCCACGGCTGGCTTCTCAGCGGAAGTGAAAAACTGTCCAAATCAAAGGGGATCATCCTGGATCCCGATGAGCTGCTGGATAAATACGGCGTGGACGGCATAAGGTACTTTCTGACCAGGGAAGTGTCATTCGGCCAGGATGGTTCTTTTACCGATAATGCTTTTGTGAGGAGGTATAATTCGGATCTCAGTAATGACATCGGAAACCTGGTTTCAAGGACTCTGGCTATGCTGGACAAATATAGGAGCGGTGCGGTGCCTAAAAAGGTCTCAAGCCCGGGTTTTGAGAAAAAATGGGATGAAGTAAAAAAAGAAGCAATAAAATATATAAACAGTTTTAAATTCTCAGAATACCTTATAAAGGTATGGGAGTTTATAAATGCAGCCAATAAACATATTGAGGACAGTCAGCCCTGGAACCTGGTAAAAAGCGGAAGTGAGGATGACCTTAAAAAGCTGGATGCAGTATTATATGAAGTAGTAGAAGTCATAAGGCTGTCGGTTGTTATTCTAACACCTTTTATGCCTTCGACCTGCCGGAAAATATTTTCTCAGCTGGGAATAGATCAGGATACTTCAAAAATCACAATTGAAAATGATGGAGTCTGGGGCAAATTTGAGGGGGGAACGAAAATAGGTAAAAGGGAAATACTGTTCCCAAGAATAGATGAGAATAAATGATTTTTAGGGGGAACCTGCAGTAAAGCAGTACTATGTATTTTATAGATACACATGCTCATATAGATATGTTAAGGAATCTAACTCCTGAAGAAGCCGTTGCCAAATCCAAAGACGAAGGTGTGAAATATATAATAAATGTAGGTTCAAGTATTGACGGCAGTAGAAAGTCAGTAGAATTTGCACAGAAATTCGATAACGTGTTTGCAAGTGTCGGTGTCCACCCTCATTATGCAAAGGATTTTGGTAAAAAAGAAATGAAAATCCTTGAGTGTTTGATACAGGAATGCACTGATGCCGATGGAGGGAACAAAAATAAAAGATATGACAAGGTAGTTGCAGTCGGTGAGACAGGCTTTGATTTTTACAGGAATCTCAGCCCCAGGGCGGATATGGAAAAGGCTTTCATATCGCAAATAGAGCTGGCCTTAAAATATGATATCCCGGTAATAATTCACGACAGGGATGCTCACAAACAGACCCTGGGGGTAGTAAAGAAATATTCCGACCGTAAAAATTTCAGAGCCGTAGTCCACTGTTTTTCAGGGGATACTAATTTTGCGATGCAGTGCGTAAATTTGGGGTTGTATATTTCCTTTACAGGCGTTATCACCTTTCCCAATGCTGTGGGTGTACTAAAGGCTGTCAGCAAAATCCCGATTGAGCGGATGTTTATTGAGACTGATTCACCTTTCCTGGCCCCGCAGGCAGAGAGGGGCAAGGAAAATTACCCCGGGTATGTGAAACATGTCGCCCAGAAGATCGCAGAAGTAAAAAATTTAAGTATCGAGGAAGTAGCAGACATTACTTCCAGAAATGCAAAAGATTTCTTTTCTATAAACTAATTATATTTAAAAAGATGCATTCTTATATCAGCTCACCCGGAAAGACGACTCAGATTTTAAAAAGATATGGTATAAAACTCAGGAAGAATCTAGGCCAAAACTTTTTAATTGATACCAACAGTGCAAAAAAAATAGTCTCACGTGCAGATGTCAGCAGCAGTGATGTAATCCTTGAGGTCGGAAGCGGAATAGGCAGCCTTACAGAGATTTTACTCCGCAGGGCAAAAAAGGTTGTCTGTATTGAAATAGATAAGCTGCTTGCAGAGGCGTTTGAGGATATATTCAAGGAAAATATCGGGGGGAAAATACAGCTGATATGTTCTGATGCCTTAAAGCTTGATTATGCAGATATTGCCGGTGAGTACGGTGTGACCAAAGTAGTTTCAAATCTTCCATACAGCATCGCCGCTCAACTGGTAATCAAGATCCTGCTGGAATCAGAGGATATCAAAAAAATGTTTATAACCATACAAAAAGATATAGCCCTAAGGATGCTTGCTTCAGCCGGAGACAAGAATTACAGTTCTTACACTGTAAAATCTAACTTCCTTGCTGATTTTAATCTTAGCTTCCAGATCTCAAGGAATTGTTTCCTGCCCAGGCCTTTTATTGATTCGGCAGTTGTGGAAGCAACCAGAAAGGATAACAAAGTTTTGGTAGAAAAAAACTTCAATATAAAAGATTTCTTTGATTTTGTAACAAAATGTTTTCTGCATAGAAGAAAAAAGCTGGTAAACTCTCTGTCGCAGAATAATTCTAAGTATTGGCATAAATTAGAATTAGTAATAAAATTGCTGTCTGAAATAGGGCAAGACAGGAACACAAGAGCAGAGGAGCTTAGTTTGGAAAATTACGTGTTCCTGTATAAGAATCTTGTCAATATATAATATGTTGTATTTATGTTATCATATATCCGAATGAGTAATGGAAATATCTTAAAACTTAGAGCTTCCGGAAAAATAAATCTTTATCTAAACGTCGAAAAAAACGGCAGGTCCGATGGTTTTCATGAAATAAAATCAATAATGCAGAGTATAAGCCTTTACGACGAACTTACCTTTAAAGTATTAAAAAGTAAAAACAATCATGATTCCGAGAATAAAAACGGGATCTATATTACCTGCAACAATGAAGATATTCCTCTTGATGAGAAAAATCTGGTACATAAAGCGGCAGCACAGATTCTGGATAATTATGATCTGAGAAATAAATACTCTGTGATCATTAATATAGAAAAACACATTCCGGTATGTGCAGGACTTGCCGGAGGCAGCACAAATGCAGCAGCGACTCTGGTCGCATTAAACAATCTATTCGAATTGGATATAAAAGTCTCTGATATGATGTATCTGGCAGGAGAAGTAGGGTCTGATGTCCCTTTCTGTATTAAAGGAGGGACGACCCTTGCTGAGGGCAGAGGAGAAAGGCTCTCCGAATTACCCCATCTGCCTTTCCACTGGATCATACTTGCTACTAATAATGAAAAGTTCCTTTCAAGAGATGTATATAAAAAGTTTGACTTAATTGGAGTAGAAAGAAGATCAATACATGAGGAGCTAGTAGGTAATATTGTGGAAAAGAAATTTGCCGCCTTTTTTAAAAAGCTTAAAAATGACCTGGAAGAAGTAGTAGTAACTGAGGACAGAGACATACTGGTGCTAAAAGAAAAAGCATCTGAACTGGGAGCCATTGCCACCCAGATGACCGGAAGCGGTCCTACGGTATTTGCATTATGTGAAGACTTAAAGACAGCAACTGAGGTATGTGATGGTTTGAAACCGTTATCCACAAGAGTCTTTTTATCACATACAATGCCTAATAGCTTGACTATTTATAGATAAGGTATTTAAGCCGCTCCTAATTGATTCTAATATAACAGCCCCTTCTGATTGAATTTTCTAAAAATCTAATATAAAATTTATTATCTTCTCTGGGGAGTAGCCAAGCGGTAAGGCAACGGGCTTTGGTCCCGTGATCGGAGGTTCGAATCCTCCCTCCCCAGCCAAACCAAATATCAAAAGTAGTGACCAACTTCCCTAAAGTCAATTGTAAATTTCAGATTAAAATTCTTTATTTAAATAAAGAATACGATAGTTATTTTAAGATGTCTGCATAGAGTAAATAAAATACGCATTATTGATTTGTTTTTTTAATTTATTTTTTAAAACCCAACAAAATAATAACTTTTTCCGTTTATATCTATGTAAGGATAAAAATATTTTAAAAGGGAGCGAATTATGATTAAAAAAATTATCATAGGGATAATAATCACAGCTGTTCTTTCTCTTGGTGCTGCAGGGTCTATCTATGCTTATCAGAAAGAGCAGTCCAAATTAAATACTGCCACTTTGACCGCAAATGATAAAAATGATGGCAGTGTTTCCAGCGCGGAAAACGAATATCAGTACGGTAATGCTTACGGTAAAACTGAAAAAAATGGTAATTGTGAATCTGAAAACAATTGTTACTCCTGGGAGCATAATTATAGATATCAAAACTCCAATGTTAAGGATGAAAGCAGTACTTTTCGTAATCAGAACCGAACCAGAAACGAGAACAATGAGTGCAAAAACATAAAAAATAACGGAAGGTAAATAAAAATAAGACTTAAAATAAAATTAAAAATCATAGTGGATATCCTATTACTGATTGCAGGTCTATTGAGCACAATAACAGGAATAATACTGTTGCTGAGCCCATCCGGTCACGGAACACATAGAGGACTAGAAACTACTGAATTCATACTTGGTCTTACCAGCAGAAGTTCACTAAAACTTTTACACAACTGGGATTCGATTATATTGGTATTGCTAGTCATTTTACACCTTATATTAAACTGGTCTACCATAACCTGCTATATTAAAAATATGTTTAGGACAGCAAGGAACCAAAGTTGTGAAAATTAAAATAGAATTGGTATATAATTAATGTTTACAGGCACTTTGCAAGGAATTTAAAAATACATCAGTAAGTGTTAAATGGTAAACATTAATTTTTATCTGAAAAACTTTAAAAAGAGCGGCGATAATATATGGTTTGAAAAAATTTATATCCAGTTCTTACCCAGAATATACAGGTTCTTTTACTTAAAATTATTTGACAAACAGCTATCAGAAGACCTGACTAGTGAAGTGTTTATAAGGGTGTATAAAAACTTACAGAAAATTAACTTAAATGCAAAAACTTTCCAGGCGTGGATTTATAGAATTGCATCTAATTTACTGGTAGATCACTATAGAAGAAAAACTAGGCATGGAAAAGAAGAACCTCTTGAAGAAACAGCTAATGATTTGATTGGAAACGACATGCTGTTAAAGAACAGTTCCATATTAAAAAAAGAATTGGGTTTTGAGAACTTTATACTCATAGATGCTATGGGCAAACTGACAAAACTGCAGAAAGATATAATAATCTTAAAATTTATAGAAGATTTCGACTTTAAGACCATAGCAAGCATCTTCGGGAAAAACCAATCCACGATCAGGGGAATATTATTCAGGGCTATAACAAAACTAAAAAATGAGATTAAAAACAATAAATAATAAATATGAATGAGAAAACTGAAAAAATATTTGATAGGTGCTTAAAATTAATAAGCAGGGGTTACAGTATACAATATTGCCTTAAAAAATATAGTAGATATAAGGATATACTGGAAGAATATTTCAAAACAATAAAGTATCTGAAAAACTTAAAGAATATAAAGCCAAAAGACATAAATATTAAGAGCAGTCTTGATAAAATCTATAAGTCTGCCAAAAATAGCACAGAACCGGATATGGATAAAATTAAAAGCAAAACTGCCACTCCTGATTCTGGTAGAAGAATTTCTCTCTTGAAGCCCGTCATAGTATTTATAACAGTTTTAGTAGTTATAGTTTTCTCTTTTGCGGGAACAGTTTATGCTTTCCAGGATAGCCTGCCGGGAGAAAATCTTTACCCGGTTAAAAGGACAGCAGAAAGCATACAGCTATTTTTCTATCCTGAGTTAAAAAAAGGACAGCTTCATTTTAAATTATTAAACAACAGAATATACGAAGCTGATAGGTTAATAGAATCCGGTCGGGATAATGATATAGAATTAATTGAAGAACTTCTGCTTGATATTGATGAAGAATATAATCAATGTAAGAAATATAATTTTTTTAAATCTGGAAATGAAGAAGAAGCAGTTACCACAATAAATAATATAAAGAATAAATACCGTAAAAAATACGGACAGCATAATCAGGATACAGAAGAACTTAGTGGATATAATGAGGATACCGGAAATAAAGAAAATATGAGTAATGAAGAAAATGTAGGAGAAAATGAAAGGAACCGGAATAAAAAAGGCAACGGAAATTAGATTTTTTTAGTACTTGTTATAAAAGTATAGTTGCCTTAGTTTTTTTGTGTCTTTATGACCTTCCCCCCAAAAACTAGTCCAGTTTGAAAGTTAGGATTCAGGCCAGTAAAATAAGAAAGGGGAAGAAAGGCTACACCAAGAAAGTTTATTATTTATGCATTTGAGTTTATATATAAAAATTTTCCTTCTAGGTTAGACACCCTTTTTTATACTGTCCCACTTGTCTCATTTTTAATCTTGACCACAATGCTCAGCCAGTAAAATCTATGAATTTATATATTGATATTGATTATTAGAGATTTTACTTTAAAATTGTCCTTATATTTTACAAAAGAGTGGTTATATAAATGAAGATATTGATTGCTTATGCTACAAGGTTTGGGACTACGGAAAAATGCGTAGGTATACTTGCAGAGATATTAAGGAAAAAAAATCTTGAAGTTGAACTAGTAGATCTTAAAAAGAACAAAAGAGTAAAACCAGAAAATTATGATTTGGTAGTAGTGGGAGGGTCCTTTCTTGCTTTCAGAATGAATGCTTTTGTAAAGAAGTTTGTAAAAAGGAATTTAAATATACTTTTAAATACAAAAACAGGTATCTTTATGTGTGGAGCAGATGAGGAATGGGAAAATGAGATAAAAAAGGGATTTCCCGAGGAGCTTCTTGATAAAGCAGTGGCTAAAGGTTACTTTGGTTATGAGATGAATTGGGATAAGATGAATCCAATAGTCAGAAATATGATGCAAAAAGCGTCAAAAACTACAGAACCTATATCAAAGATAAATACTGAAAATATAAGAAAGTTTGCAGAAGAAATTATAAAAGTTTTAACTTAAATTATTATAACATCTCTCAAATTAATTAACTCTTTTAAAAATTGGTTCGAAATTTCGCAACTCGGGGCAGCCACAAAGACAACTATGTCTACCACATCTACTTTTGCCCTTAATATCTATTATATCCAATTAAACCGGAGAACCTTAATTGATAGCTGGTAAAATATATTTTTCAAGGATCCAAAATTGAGTTGTTTTAGATGTATTGAGTCAGGAATCAGTTTTTTGCTGCATATTAATACTATATAGAAAATAAGATATGC
>Ga0114922_10000033_pt1 | contig 113418 bp, 86 predicted proteins | sample AartaG_FD_100975 | JGI IMG/M metagenome (GOLD analysis project Ga0114922, IMG submission 100975) | Deep subsurface microbial communities from Aarhus Bay to uncover new lineages of life (NeLLi) - Aarhus_00045 metaG | ecosystem: Environmental > Aquatic > Marine > Oceanic > Sediment | place...
GCGGAAAATTCATATCGCCGACCATGCCGGCACATTTTAGCCTGACCTATGAAAATATCAGAATACCGTAATCTGAATATGAAAAATCCTGAAAATGAATTATTCAGCAAGCCCTAAATAGAATTTGATAATATGGGAATAACAGATTTAACTGTAAAATGTTTAGAGACCGATAATGCCAAATATGTTTTCAGCGTACCCGGTGAGGAAACTGAAGATCAGCTTCTTTTTCTGGGATACTTCTCCATCCGTTTTGCCGTCTCCCGGTTGGAATAAAGTGAATTTATCATGGCTTATGTTTATGACGGTCTCAATGCTAAAGCCAGGAGTTTTTTTTAATTTTAAGAAAATGAGGTGATTATGAAAGCTGTAAATCCCGCCACCGGCGAATTGATTAAGGATTACCAAGAGTATTCTGATGAAGAAGTTAAAACAATAATTGTCGGAACTCACGGAGAATTCATCACCTGGCGCAACGCTTCATTTAAAGAGCGCGCTAAGCTAATGCATAAAGCCGCAGACATTCTTCGCGGGAACAAGGAGAAATACGCTCGTGTAATCACGCTCGAAATGGGAAAAATTATTGCCGAATCAAGAGCCGAAATTGAAAAATGCGCCTGGGTTTGCGATTACTATGCTGATAACGCTGAGAAGTTTCTTGCTGATGAAATTGTCAAGACCGATGCAAGCAGAAGCTTAGTCGCTTTCGAACCGCTCGGGGTAATTCTGGCTGTTATGCCATGGAACTTTCCTTTCTGGCAGGTCTTCCGTTTTGCCGCCCCTGCTTTGATGGCAGGCAATGCCGGAGTCTTGAAACATGCCTCCAATGTCCCGGGCAGCGCCCTGGCTATCGAGGAAGTGTTTCAGCAGGCGGGCTTTCCTCAAAATTTATTCAGGACTCTCCTGATTTCTGCCGGCAAGGTTGGGAATGTAATTAAGAATGATTTAGTAAAAGCTGTAACGCTTACAGGCAGTGAACCCGCCGGCATGCAGGTCGCCTCATTGGCAGGAGAAATGCTTAAGAAAACGGTACTGGAATTGGGCGGTTCCGATCCGTTCATAGTGTTGGAGGATGCCGATATCGAATTGTGCGTCCGTAATTCGGTAGTTGCCCGCATGTTAAACGCCGGCCAGAGCTGTATCTCCGCAAAACGTTTTATTGTAGTAGAAACGGCGTTAAAACGATTCGAGCAAGAACATACAAAGCAAATGCAGGAACTTAAAATCGGCGACCCGTTAGCGGAGGATACACGGGTCGGAGCCATGGCCAGAATGGATTTGCTCGAAGAGCTTAACGAACAAGTTCAACAGTCTATCAAACTTGGCGCTCGACTGCTCTGCGGCGGCAAAAAAGCCGAACGGCCTGGCGTTTTCTATCTGCCAACTGTATTATCCGATGTAAAAAAAGGAATGCCTGTTTACGAAGAGGAAACATTCGGACCGGTATCGGCAATTATTCCGGTGAAAGATGCCAGCGAAGCAATTGAGGTTGCCAACGATTCAATATTCGGCCTTGGCGGCAGTATCTGGTCAAAGGATATTAAGAAGGCCGAATCTATTGCCCGTCAGATCGAAACGGGTTCGGTGTTTATTAACAGTTTCACCAAATCAGACCCACGGCTGCCGTTTGGGGGCATTAAAAAGTCCGGCTATGGGCGTGAGCTTTCACATTACGGTATAAAGGAATTTGTAAATATAAAGACTATCTGGATTGCCTGATAAAATCTTCATTTCAAGAAAATGGCTGATGATATTGAAATTATTAAATGGCGAAAATGAATGTTTGCCAATAAACAGGTTTCAACAGGGCATGCCGCAGATACTGTGGGTATGCAGCACGCCCTTACATGATTATATCTATTTAATTTTTATGTCTCAGTTCTTCAGCCATAAATTTGATTTCGGTTAGATCCCGCACCATTTCACTCCAGCCATACCATAGTGCAAAATCGGGGTTGGCATGGAAAGTCCCCTGGAACGCTCTCATCCGATGTTTAAGATACATAACAAACAGTTTTTGCTCAATCGGCGTAGGGGCATCATGGAATGCCAGCAGGTCGGGGAACGCATACGAATAATTTTCCGGCTTTTTTAGAATACCATCCTTGTATAATCCGACAATAACTCGTATTGCCTTTCCCAGAAGATAATCGACCTCCCTGATCATATTGTCGCCTTTTTCAAGTTCAGCTCTGGCGAAATTTTCAGAATGGCATTGACTGCAAACCTGAAACATCTTATCCCGCTCCGTCTGCCAGTCCTCCTGGGTTAAACGAGCAACATCAGCGGCCTTAACAACATCCAGGCGGGCTGTCGGTTGGCCTTCAGGGTCAAGCACACCGAGCGCCTGCAGGATTGTTATCTGGTCGGCTTTCCATTGTTCGTCCTCGGGCAGCGGCAATCTAACAGCCAAAAATCCCCAGGCGGTTTTTACCGCATGATTTCCCCCCTGCATATGGCAGGTCTGACAGGTCGGAGCGGCAACTTCCTGGGGAAGCGTGCCATTTTGCTTAAGAAGATACCTGATACCATGCTTGGAAGAGGAATACATCTCCCACTGCGGATGGTCAAATCCCATATGGCAGGTCTGACACGCCTGAGGCTGTTTGGCTTCTTTTACGGAAAACGTATGCCGCGTATGACAGGCATCACATGACGCCATGCCAAATCCTGCGCCTTCCCGCTTCAACTGCCTAATCTCTTCTTCTGCTTTCAAGCCGATCTTATGACAGCCGCCGCATCCCTTCATGCCTTCAATCAATTCCATCGGTTGCCAGTGGATTGTTGGCATGGCATTCATCGCCGCCCAGGCATAAGCGTGTTTGCCGCTCTTGAATTGGTCTACCCGGACATCATGACAATCAGCGCAGGTCTCTGGAGTCGGGATATTGACTTTGGCAACATCAACGGCTGAGTTATGACCATCGCCATGACATACAGAACATTCAATATCATTTTCCATGTGTTTGCTTATTTGCCAGTCTCCAACAATCCCGGGCGTGACAGTCTCATGACAATCGACGCACTTGTTTTCTTGGGCGGCAGAAGCTATGGCAAAAACAAGTAATGCTACAAAGATGATTTTGATATTCATCGCGCCTCCTTGAAATTATAAATTTGATAGTTTCACATATAACTTTCTATTGAATATAAATAGTATTTCCCCATCAGTTTGTCAAATTCTTTTTAGGGTTTTCGGGAACAGGAAGGATAAAATTATTCCCATATTGTCAAGTGACTTGATCTTTAGAGGCGCCCGCACAAGCCGCCGGACAGCGCTAAGAATTCGCCATAGTCTCGTATTAATATTAATTCTCAGCAAAGTTCACGTGGTTGTTACTCGCCATGGTTGAAATCATCCGGAATATATTTTTCAATTACTTCCGGCATGCCGGATTTGAAATCAATCAGGATATAACTGGTCTGGGTCGATTTTAATTTGTTTTTCTCCTGTTCCAGATCAGGCTGGTATTCATATTGCTGATTGATATCAATTAATGTTTTTTTCAAACCAAATCTGTATTGCCAGGCATGTCCCATTCTAACACGACCCGGAACATTATCAAACAGCAGGTAATCGAAATCACTCCAGTCAACGGTAAGCTTTTCAAGCTCATCGATAAAGAATCTTACTCTTTCCTGGTTATAATGATAATAGTTTATGGTTAGATTTATCGCAGCAGCATGGCAGAGAAAGTAAATTACCAGCAAACCTGAAAGCAATTTCGAACTTGTCGGTTTAATTCGGCTGTATAGCCTGCAAAACAGCGAACCGGCTATCATAGCCGCTCCAAGCGAGGCTGAATAGAGATGTCTGATCGATACTTTAGCATCAAAAAAGACTATTGGAGCAAGTGAAGCTGCTATGAATAGGAGCGCCAGTCTTTCAATTTTCGCACCTTTCAGCAAGATATATGATGCTGTTACTACTGCAATCGTAAGAGAGATTATGTTGATTAACCCTGTAAACGATGTCAAAACCGGCAGAAACTTTTCAACAAACGGGATTATATAGGGATGATTAAGTTGAGGAAAAATAAGCCAGGCGGTGTACGAAAATATATTTTTTATAACATGGCTTCCTATGAAAAAGTAAGCAGTTGATGGATTAACAGACCCTAAAATTATCATTCTGCAAGCAAGATATATGACTGCAATCAGGATAAAACCGATTCCATACAGTTTAAACTGATTACTGGAATATCGGCTGTTAAAAAACGAGATTAAGCTAAAAAACAAAGCGAATACAATAGTATCCTCAACACAAAATACTGCCAGAGTGAAAAAAAAGTAAGTTCCGAGCAAAAAAGCTTTGCTTGGATTTCGCATCATCTTGAAATGAAATATCAGGGTTACAAGAAGAAATATTGCGGCCAGCAGTCGTACTATACCGTAAAGCCATAATATCGCCTCATAATGCTGAAAATAAATCCCGAAAAACAGACTTGCCCAAATCGCAACAGTTTTATTAGCAATACTTTTTGTGAAATAATAAAGCAAACTTACTGCTGACAGGTGTAGAAATATATTCAGCAAGTACCAGAAAAAGGGCGACTTGCCCAAAATCCAGTGGCGTATGTAAATGGCGAGGTTAGAAACGGGTCTGAAATTATAAAGATTATCCATCGACTCCAAGCCCTGCAGACTGAAGCCTGTCTCCATGATAATTAAAACCCGATAATCATCTGTATGAAAATCGTTAAATACAACAGCTGCATGAATTAAGAAAACGATGAGAAGTATCCAGATTAACGAATTTTCAATATGGATTTTTTTAAACATAGATTGCCCAAACATGAAATTTATGGTAATAGAAAGGGTGGAAATTTGCAATAATATTAATCTTATATAGGAGGATAAATGAAAGAAGTTGTTCATTCAGACATGGCGCCAAAACCGATAGGACCATATTCGCAGGCAATAAAGTTTAACAACCTGGTTTTTTGCTCCGGTCAAATCCCTGTCGATCTGGTTACCGGCCAGCTTGAAACCGGCCCAATCGAGAAGCAGGCACATCAAACATTCAAAAATTTAGCAACGGTACTGGAAGCCGCCGGCAGCGATTTAAGCCGGGTTCTCAAGGTTACTTTATATTTTAAGGACCTGAAAGATTTTCAGAAGGTGAACAAGATTTATACTGAATATTTCAGCGATGGCCTGCCGGCCCGGGCGGCTGTCGAGGTGGCCAGGATACCCAGGGATGCGCTTTTAGAAACTGAGGCTATTGCTTATATCTAAGTGTTGATAATACGGAGCGCCACTGGCAAGTTATATTGACTAATCTGTCGGTAGGTTAGTAAATTATCTCTTTTATCTAAAAAACGGCTTATGTTTTAGGTTTGTAAAAAAAGATATTATGATTGAAGTGAGACTTGTCAGGTAACGATAGCTGCTTTTTGAGGCTTAAAGTCTTTGATTTCTTGATGAGGTCCCAAAAGTTTGATCATTTCCAGTATAATCCCCCGGTCGTATTTATCATCATCCGCCAGGAGTCGCTGTAATACATTATAAGTCGACTCTGCATTCTGATATACACGGTTGGTGGTCATCGCATCAAAAGCATCGGCAACCGCAGTAATTAAACCGAAGATAGATATCTGTTCCTTACGCATCCCGGAGGGGTAACCGGTTCCTGACAATCGCTCATGATGTAAAAGTATCGGCATCATTGATCGCTTTGGAATTATAGGATTCTTTTTTACTATGTTGTAACCCAATTGAACATGCTCTTTAATCTTTTCGAACTCATTGTGATCTAACGGTCCTGGTTTATATAATATTTCTTTAGGAATTTTACTCTTACCGACGTCATGTAAAAACGCTCCCAGACCAAGTTCATAGAGTTCATTTTTATTGGATATGCCTATCGATTTACCCAGAGCGATACTATAGGTGGCAACATTAGCGCTGTGAGAAAACAGCTTATAATCGGACGGCATAAGTTCGATTAATTTTTTGAATCCGCCGTCATCTTTTAAATGCAAATCTACCATATTTTCGACGACCTTGGTCGAGCGTTTTATTGTTGTGATTGAATTGGGATTGGCTATCAGATCGCGAGCTATATGCAAACTGCTGTCGTAAACCAACTGACGTTTTACCTCGGTTTTTACATTCTGATCCGACATAATATTCGACAGGTTAGTTTCGACATAATGAGAAAACTTGCCGCTTTCCCTGGCCGGTATATATAAACTTGTTACGCCATGGTATAAAAGGTTTTTGCGAACCTTTTCATTAAACGGAATTTTCTTGCTTCGATAGAGTATAAAACCCTGTGGAACCTTTATGTATAGGTCAATTCCAAGAATGGTATCGATCCGCAACATATCTAAATCTATCTCCATGAATTCAGATATTCTCATACTAATATAAATCGGCTTTTCAGGATAAAATTATACCAGTTAATAATAACTTCCCATAATTAATATCGATATCAAAGCCTCCTGCAAAACTCCAGATTGGCGTTTCGGGAATTACGGAGGCTGTCCCAAAAGATGATATAACTTGAAAATCATAACTATAACATATAGCTGTCAGATTGCTTCCCCTACGGGTCGCAATGACTTACAAGAACAGTCATTACGAGTCCGCCCAAGGCGGACGCCTCGGCGGACGACGAAGCCGTCAAGGCACGTCCGTGTAATCTCTCACGACTTATGGCACAGCCTGTACGTTTCCCGAAACTTATATATTTATAATTCATTATTTTTATTCAACACGTATACTTCAAGCTGTGGGAATCACGCCGGTCGGTCAGACGACTCATACGGGCCGTACGGCCCGTATGGGGTCTCCGATAGTTCCGGCAGCACCTGATTGGACTTTTGGCACAGCCTGTTCTTCTTCTGCCATAGCTGTCGGAAGTTACTTCCGACAGCACAAAAACACACTGTATTTCTAATTATTTCCTGATATTGTTCCTATCTCAATATTGTTCATAAGATTAAAAGCTGATTATTAATGAGATAATGAATTTTATGAATAATTCGGGCTATCGGTTTGCTTGCTTCCGGGGTCAATTGCTCACAAGTAAAATTATTGAAGCCATCACAATCTTCACAAAACATTTGTTTTTTCTTAACATCAGTCTTATATATTTATCAGCAATGAGCATTGGGAATATGCAGACAAAGTCCAAAATATCGGTTATCATTCCTGCCTATAATGAAGAGACCGGTATCGAATCAACTCTCGACGGGCTTTTGAAATCTGTCGGGAGTAAAATCTGGGAGATTATCGTTGTCAATGACGGCTCAACTGATGGCTCCCGGGAGAAACTTGAAAAATTTGAATCCATAACTGTCATCGATCATCCTTATAACAAGGGTTATGGCGCCGCCATTAAAACCGGCATCCGAAACGCTTCGGGTGATATAATTGTGCTTTTTGATGCCGACGGTCAGCATAACCCCTCGCATATCCCGGGACTGCTTGAGAAATTGCCCGAATATGATATGGTTATAGGCGAAAGAACTAAAGATTCAAAGCAGGACTGGCTGAGAAAACCGGGCAAATTCGTTTTGAAACTGGTTGCCAACATGCTGACCGAACAAAAAATCACCGATTTGAATTCCGGCCTGAGAGCTGTCAAAAGAGATATAATAACAAAGATGCTGGATCTTTTCCCAAACGGTTTTTCGTTTTCGACCACCTGTACGATAGCCTTTTTCAAAATGGGATATAATGTCTGCCATGTGCCGATCACCGCCAGGGGGCGTATCGGTAAAAGTACGGTCCGTCAGATGAAACATGGCCCGCAGGTACTGCTGTTGATTCTCAGGTTGATTACATTGTTCAGCCCGCTCAGGATTTTTGTCAATGTTGCCGCTGTATTGTTTATCACCGGTTTTGCGTATCAAATCGAGGAGATTGTCCGTCGCGGTTGGCATATTGTAAACGGCGCTTTATTGCTTATCATCGCCTCAATCTTAGTCTTTTTATTCGGGTTGATTGCCGACCAGCTTTCCAACCTTCGCCTGTCAATCCACAAAATTAAAAAAGATGATTGATTAATTAAACATACGATGCCTGAAAATAGTGACTATCAACCGGCAGAGGGTCCTGACAATATCGAGAAAGGTAATCAGGCTTTATTCGATGGAATAGCCTCAAAATATGCCCAAAAAGATTACACAAATGCCGTTTCCCTTAGTCTATGTAAATATTATTGAACCATGAATACTATAGACGCATTTTTCGAAATTTGCCGGAGAAAAGATAAAAAAGCCGCCATCAAGTTTCAAAAGATAATACGATCATCAATCTGTTTACAAAATCAATATAAGGATATCCGAAATATTTGCGCTTTCGATATTTCGTATGACAAGTCCAGCCAGCTCAACTTTGCCGTGGCGGTAATTATGGCTTTCCCTCAACTCAACATAGTGGAAATACAACATATTATTGAAAAATCTGTTTTCCCTTATATTTCCGGTTTGCTTGCATTTCGTGAGGGTCCTTCTATTATATGGCTTTATAAAAAACTTAAAACCAGGCCCGACCTTTTACTTTTTGACGGTCAGGGAAGCGCTCATCCTCGCGCAACCGGTATTGCTTCTGTGATCGGATTCCTTCTTGATATTCCGTCGATAGGCTGTGCCAAGACTCGGCTGGTCGGTGAATATATCGAACCGGGTTTGCAAAAAGGAAATCACTCTGATTTGAATTATCAAGGACAAACGGTCGGCCGCGTTTTAAGGACACGTAGGAACGTTAAACCGGTGTTTGTTTCACCGGGTCACAAAATCGATTTAAATACTGCAACTGATATTGTTTTAAAATGCTGCCGAAAATTCAGGCTCCCTGAACCGATACGTGAGGCTCACAAGCTGGCAAATGAAATCAGGAATAGCTATAAAAATAATGAATGAATGCCAATTTTTTCAGGAATACTGAATAAGATGGTATCCAAATTTTGCGAACGGCTTTTTCGGGTTCCCTTAAGATGCGGACTATCTTTGTTTTTTTGAAATAATCCATAATATTCCTACATCTATAGCGCTACTCAGGGCATCACATATAATATATATTCGTCGGAAAAGTAAGAAGCGTGAACATGGAATTTATTAAGCGCTATGTTATGTCTTTTAAGGAAAAACAAATATGGCAATTAAGTATTAGTGTTTTCTGAGATGTAAGTATGCCGATGTCTAATAAAAATAATTGACCTTGTTAGTATTTAAAGTTAATTTACAACACTATATAAATTTTTCAGGAGGAACGATGGCTGAAAAAAAAACGCCTTTATATAATATCCACAAACAACTCGGAGCTAGAATAGTACCGTTTGCAGGCTACCTGATGCCTGTTTTATACGACTCGATTAATGCCGAACATCTGCGTGTCCGTAATGCCGTGGGAATGTTTGATATTACTCACATGGGTGAATTTGAGATAACCGGACCTGATGCTAAAGATTTCGTGCAAAGACTGGTCACTAACGATATAAATCGATTGGCTGTAAACCAGGTCATGTATACCTGCATGTGCCGGGAGGATGGCGGCATCATCGATGACCTTCTGGTTTATAATCTAAAAGACAGGCTATTACTTGTAGTCAATGCCTCCAATATTGCAAAAGATTTTACCCATATTCAAAAACACCTTACCGATAATGTCGTTTTGACCGATCGCTCGGATGAGACCGCTTTAATAGCCTTCCAGGGACCGAAAACCGCGGATGTAATGGCAAAACTTTCGGACTATCCCCTGACCGATTTAAAATATTACTATGCCGATAATGCCGTTGTTGCTGGAGAAAGCGTTTTACTTTCCCGTACCGGCTACACTGGTGAAGATGGAGTTGAATTGTATATGCCCAATGAGTCTGCCATTAAGGTCTGGCAGGCTGCTTTTGAAATCATTAAAAAGCTGGATGGCAGCCCGGTTGGACTCGGAGCGCGCGATTCGTTGAGGCTGGAAATGAAATTCGCCCTGTATGGCAACGATATCACCGAAGAAACCAATCCGATCGAGGCTGGACTGAGCTGGGTGGTAAAACTTGAACAAGGCGATTTTATCGGCAGAAACGCCATCGCCAAAATCAAAAAACAGGGTATCAAACGGAAACTTGCAGGTTTCGAGATGCCCGGCAAAGTCTTTCCTCGTCAGGGATACACAATCACGAAAAATGGCGTTAAAATCGGCGAGGTGACCTCGGGTCTGTTTTCACCCTCATTGAAAAAGGGCATAGGTATAGGTTATGTCCCCAAAGAGCATTCCAATCCCGGCGCCGCATTTGAAATTGACATAAGAGGTAAAAATCAACCGGCCATAGTTGTAAAAACACCATTCTATAAAAGAAAAATTTAAAACAAGAATTTGACCGGATCATTTTTATACCGATATACTGAAAATGAAGAAAGAATGTTGATATGGATATCCTGACATTTTTCACTCCTGCTGAAATGGCAGGCCTCGATACTTCGGCTGATGTAGTTATTGTTATCGATGTCTTACGAGGAACCACCACGATGACAGCGGCTTTTGATGCCGGCGCCTCTAAGATCATTCCTGTCTTAGATATCGATATGGCATTCAAAATAAACCAGAAAATCGGTATCGAAAAATCCTTATTATGCGGCGCTCATAAAAATGAGAATATCGACGGTTTTGACCTTGGCAGCTCACCCTTGGAATATACGCCCGATAAAGTAAAGGGGAAAATTCTGGTATTTTATTCAATCAATACCTCAAAAGCTGTTGATGCCGCCCGCAATTCCGGCCGGGTATTGCTGAGCTGCTTTAATAATATTCAAGCGGTAATTGAAAGCGTTGAATACCCCTCGAAAATGTATTTGCTATGTACCGGAAAGATGGGGCGTTTTTCGTTCGAGGATGCTGTTTGCGCCGGCATGTTTATCCAGCGGTTTATCGACAGCTATTCCGGCGAAATCGGGTTAAATGACGCTTCAGCCACCTCAAGACATATCTATCAACGTCATCGTAAAAATATCCTGAAAATGCTGCAGCAGTCATCTCAGGGACATTTTCTGACTAAAATCAAAAGCGAAAAAGACCTTGAATTTGCCGCCCGGGTCGATTCTGTCAATATCGTTGGTGAACTTTCGCTGGATAAAACCCACATTCTGCCCACCATTGCTCTTGAAAATGTTTGTTAATGCCCCGGTTTTGAAATATATATAGCGGCGTTAATCATGTCAAAAAAAATTTTGTGCTGTCGGAAGTTACTTCCGACAGCTCTGGCAGAAAAATCCGCCTATGGCAGATGCCAGCACAGGTTAAGATTTGTGAATAATGCAGGCCAATTGGCCGTTAATCATATCGGAAGATTTTAAATATTATGGCCGAAATCTTCAAACCATTAATTGATTTATCATATGTATTTACATATATTTTTCTAGGCCTAGACTACATTTTAAAAAAGTGAAGATGATATGAAACTTCAGTTTGGAATAATTGGACTCGGACAATCGGGCAAAACAACCGCCTTCAATGCGCTTTGCTCCACCAGCGCCAGTGTCGGAGATTACTCATCCTCGAAAGCGGCGAATATCGGGATGGTAAAGGTGCCGGATGTCCGTGTTGACCGGCTGGCCGAGATGTTCGATTCTCCCAAGAGAGCATACGCTGAAATTGAATTTATCGATATCGCCGGTATGGCGTCCCGGCTAAAAGACCGTCAGGATATTGCCGACAAGCTCAAAGAGGGTTCCTATATTCATCAAATAAGAATGACTCAGGCGCTATTGGTTGTTGTGCGATGTTTTGAGGATGAGAACATACCGCATCCGCACGGTTCGATCGATCCGGCTCGTGATATTACAGCAATTGAATCCGAGCTTGTTCTTATTGATCTTATACAAATCGAGAAGCGCACCGAGACAGTTTTGCACAATCTTAAAGTAAAACCCGATGACAAACTAAAGCAGGAACTGGCGTTGATGGAAAGAATGAGAAATCATCTCGAGGAGGAAAAACCGCTCCGTGAATTGGATTTTTCCAAAGATGAACAATCGTTTCTGGGAGGCTTTCGATTTTTAAGTCTAAAACCGGCTTTATATTTATTAAACCTGGGCGAAAACCAGGTTGATAATGGTCCGCAACTCGAACAAAAATATATGCCGGCGCCAGGTAAAAAAAGGTCTATTGCCTCGCTTTGCGGTAAACTCGAGATGGAAATATCTGCCCTTGATGAAAGCGACCGTGAAATGTTTCTTAAGGAGATGGGGATTAGAACCTCGGCCTTAATGATGGTTTTGCAAAAGTCGTATGGTCTTTTAGGACTCATAACTTTTTTAACGGTCGGCTCTGTTGAAGCCCGGGCCAGGCCAATACCTGAAGGCTGCACCGCTTACCAGGCGGCGGGTGATATTCATACCGATATGCAGCGCGGCTTCATCAAGGCTGAAATAATTCAATATGATGAATTAATCGCCGCCGGCGATTGGCAGGCCGCTAAGAAAGCCGGCAGACTGCATCTTGAAGGCAAAGATTATATCGTAAAAGATGGCGATGTGATCCTGCTCAGATTCAATGTGTAGGCGAACGACTCCTGCCTATGAAAAGGCAGTGAGTAGGTCGTGTTCCGATTCCGCTGTAAGCGGAAGAGAAACCCGACATTTTAATTTTGAGCTTGCTTTTTGGTGAACACGGGTTATCTTTTTGATGATAATGTAAATCAGAGGGGTAAGCGTCAAAAGATGAATCAGGAAAATGATGATATTTATACGGGGGAAGTTAGTTATGAATATGCCCACCCGCTGGGTGGGTTATCATTCGCTAGCAAGCCATGTAATAATATCGAGGCGATGTGATATTTCAACTAACCTCCGCATTCTATCCTCAGTTACAAATATTAAATCATATTGGATCGCCACAGCCGCATTCCATATGTCATTCTCTTGAATACCAAGTTCACGAGATGTTATCCGGTTAACTAATGATTCAGGGTATTTTGAGCCTTTTACCTTATTTCGAGAATTCTTATTTGCATATTTCATAAATAAAGCTGCTCTTAACATTGAATATGGTTCGGTTGTATGACGATCTATATTCATAACCTCATAACATTGCATATTCTTTTCAATTGTATGCCGTCTTTCTTCATCAGCATTAAAATGTACCTTATGACCATATTTGATTTCAGCAATGACAATTGGAGAAATAAAAATCCGATCATTTTTGTCTAAATGCGAGAAAAATATTTTCGCATCATGATGAAATTGGCTAAGCTCATCCCATATAGCCGATGCGATGTTTGTATCAAGAAGATAGCATTTCACTATAGATTACCCTCAAGCCATGAAAGCATCTCTGATATTTTTTTATCCCTTACTGGTTTTATTTTTTCTAGCAACACATTTACTCTTGCATTTTCAAATTTTTCGGATAAAAGCTTATGTAAAGGGATATTTCCCTTGAAATCCTTAGGATAATATTCACCGAAATCAACTGGAATGGGACGTTCAAATCCAGCAAATGTATCGAGAAGTTCTCTTTCCAAATATGGAGGCAAATCATATGCATTAAGGATTTCTGCATCAATTTGCAATAATAATTTCCTGACTTGATTCAGGCTCCTGTTAATAGAACGATCGATAATAGAAGGCTTTAATATTTCAGAAATTATTCTGGCATAATAATCGATTTTGGGAATGTTTAATCTCTCAGGTGTTGGAATTGGTATTTCCTCAAGAGTAATTTTTTTATTTGACCTTTTACCTTCAAAAGAATAAATATAAGCGTTGGCAATAGGGCTATTTATTAGAGCAGCAATAAAATAAGGACTTAGATCGTATTTTGGCCAAATTCCATGAAAAGCTTGAGTCGCAAATAATCCAGTTTCATCTACAGCAGCAGCAATTCGCCACGGACCTCTCATTATTGGCGAGGCGTTTGCGATTATTTTTCTTTTTCTCCAATCATAACGATAAGCGTTCCCTCGCATTATTTTCTCTTCAATTCTTAAATAAGCATTAGAGGAGAGGCAGTATTGTCGTAAAGAACCCTTGACTTTGTATAAACCTGGAAATAAATTGGGGCCAGATTCCCTTGAGATAAGGTAGGTTCTATTTTTTTTACCATGCTGACCTTTTAAAGGAATATTCCATTCGATTCCTCTATGAATTTCAACAATATCTCCAAACCTTGAATAGTCATTCAGATATTTCCATAAATGGCTTAATCTCGGAATCCATAAATTAAGAGGTTTCTCTTTGCTGGCCGACAATCTAAATTCATCTGTTTCAGATTTAGGCTCAATTCCCTTATTAAGGAAATCATCTCTTTTATATTCAGTTACTATTCTACAAATCACAAAAATATTTTTGATCATTTCTTTTCGTCCAGATGCAACTAAAAGAACCGATTCGTGATCTGAATGGGTAAATATATGATCGGGTAAAGCTACCATTTCAATGTTTGAATAGTTGTTTGCTAATTTTTCATGTATATCCAAATATGAAGTCCCTTGGATAAAAACTCGCGGAAGAATAAAACCTAAGAGTTGAGGCGGTTTTTCTAGTATTCGGCGTAATAGTTCTTTGGGTTTTTGGATGTACTTGATATTATCTCTATATCTATCTCGCTCTTGTTGAATAAAATCTTCAAAGGGTGGATTACAAAGTACAATGTTCGCTCTCTCAAGCTCATTATCCAGGGCATTTGATGTAAATATATCATCGTTGTATATATTCCATCCATTCGGATTAGGGTAGTCTGCGAGCATAAGTCCCAAATTGCAGACTTCTCTTGCAAATGAATCTATTTCGATTCCAATAAGATTCCGTACAAAATACTTATGAAATTCTTGCTCCGACGTATGAGAGGGAAGCAATTCTCTTAAACGGCGCATAGCTGAAATCAGAAAAATGCCGTGCCCAGAGCATGGCTCAAATACCCGCCTTTGATCTTGAGGAAGCAACTCAAAAGGTAGCTTCCGAACAATATATTCTGCGATTTGCGGGGGCGTGCTATGAATTCCAAATTTACGGCGATTCGGGTCCGTAATAAAAGTATTTTCATAGATAAATGCAAGATCATCAACTGCTAAGTTTTGAAAATTAAAAGCCGATTGAAATGACTGCCAGATTATAAAGAGCACTTCATGGTGAAAAGAATCCCGTAAAGGTGAAGTCATTTTTTGCCAGTAGTAGTTTTCAACGCCATCAAGAATTATTTTCGGATCATCTGCGAACCGATCTCCTGTGAGATTCCTATCTCTCAACACTTTGGCCGCGATAAATCTGAATAATAGGCTAAAGAGATTTTGGAAATTTGGTTTTCTTTTTTCATATTTACTAATTGCTTTTACCGCATTCACAATTGTGTCTCGAAGCAATTGATCCAATTTCCGCCGGATCATCTCCTGAAGAATAGGCATAAGGCCAACATCTACAAAATCCAACTGAATCATATCAAGGGTGGTTGGAAGAGCCTTAGCTCTAAATATAGATTCGGGTTTCCAAGAATGGGCGTTTGAGATGAAGACCTTATTAATATTATTAATGCTGGTTTCACCCAGTCGTGCGGGTAATCCTTCGTCAACCATTTTCCACCAGCTCACTATATTCGAGTCGATTTCGAAAACTAATGGAGCACCAAGGGCGCGATGACAAACCACATTTTCTGCGCCTTTAGTTCCATTGGAGCTTATTACGCCTATACATGCATTGCGATAAGAAGGGGGATTTTGCGCAAAAACCGCTAGAGGAATACAACGCTCGGTAGGGGTCTGTTCCATGACATCGGCATATATATAATTGTGCCAAATTTGGCTTTCGGAATAGCCTATAGATTCAAAGGCTTGGATCATTACCTGCAGAATATTACGAGACATTAGGTCACTCCGTTTTTATTTTACAGAACAAAGGCCTGGGCCGAACAGTATTTCAAAGCTATACTATCATTTGTGCCCCGATTAGTCAAAATAAACTTTTCCTGAATTTATAAGAGTTTTGAGAAGAGTCGTCAGGAACCCCTTCCTGACTGAATTTATTAAAACACTTTGTACGTATCTGCATGGAAGCTTTGCGGCATCCTGATACTGTTGGTTTCTACTTATATTCACTCATACCGTCCCAGTATCTCCTTCACCGCGTCAACCAGTTTCTCACGTTTAATTTGTATTTGCGCCGGCTGGTCTTTGCGCCACTTGTCGCGGTCGGTTATTGTATCGGCAAGTTCGGAGCCGAGACGCAGGTCTTTTAAAGTGACTTCGCCGTTGTTGAACTCATCCTCGCCGGCTATGACCGCTACTGTTATACCGCGTTTATCGGCATACTTCGTCTGGGCGCCGATGCCCTTTTTGCCAAGGTACAGCTCGGTTGTAATGCCAGCCCGACGGAGTTCCTCGGCCATCTTCTGATATTCAGCCATCATCGGGCGGTCCATCACTGTAACGAGAACTGAGGTTGTAGTTTTATAATCATCTTTGACACGGTTTTTATAGGCCATCAAAAGCCGGTCGACCCCTATCGAGTAACCGGTAGCTGGCATTTTCTGGCCGGTGAATCGCTCGACAAGGGTGTCATATCTGCCGCCGCCGCCGACACTGCCAAACTGAACAGGTCTGCCCCTCTCATCGGTTGTCGGGATTGTTAAAAACACCTCATAGACCGGGCCGGTGTAATAACTCAATCCCCGCACGATTTGCGTGTCGAACTGGATGCGGTCATTATCATATCCGGCGGCGGTGAGGAATTCGTCGATTTCTTTTAATTCATCAAGACCTTCTCTGCCGATTTCAGGCAATTCGAGTTTTGAAATTCCCGAAAGGAAGTTCTCTCTTGTTGAACAATCCAGTTTAAGGAAATCGAGGATTGGTGTAATCTGCTTGTCTTCTAAATGGCAACCATAAGTGAAATCCCCGGTCTCGTCTCTTCTGCCTTTTTTCAGAAGCTGAACAACGCCATCGATACCGATGCGGTCAAGTTTATCTATCGAACGCATTATATCGAGTCTGTGCTCAAATCCCTTTTGTGGATGCGTAAAGAGCTTTTCAAACGCCCAAGTATTAACTTGTTTATTACGTTCTTCATCTGAGCATTTTTTTAAAGCCGCATCAACCAAACCGTCAATTATCTTTCTACTATTAGCCTTCACAACATATTCGCCGATTTTAAACCCCAGCGCTTCCAATGAATCGCACATCACCATACAGATTTCAGCATCGGCTGCCATCAAGCCGCTGCCTACAGTATCGATATCGAACTGATAAAATTCGCGATAGCGTCCGGGGCCGGGTTTCTCTAATCGCCAGACCGGACCAATCTGGTAGCGCCGAAACGGTTGCGGCAATTCCTTATTCATTGAAACAAAACGAGATAACGGGGCAGTGAGATCGTATCTCAATGCCAGCCACTGATCCTCGGGATTGAAAGCGAATATCCCCGCATCCGGCTGGTCGGATTCCGACAGGAATTTACCCAGTGTCTCGACAAATTCAACCGCCGGCGTCTCAAGAGGCTCGAAACCGTAGCTTTCGTAAACAGCCCGGATTATATCGAGCATCTGCTGACGGAGCTTATAATCGGATGAAAAAATATCCCGAAAACCTCTGGGCAATCGGGCTTTTGCTCGTTTTGCCATATTAAATCCAGTAAAATAAGTACAGCCGGATGGATTTGAACCATCGGCCTCCTGATCCACAGTCAGGCGCTCTAACCAACTGAGCTACGGCTGCATATCTTGTTATCTGCCGACGAATTTGCTGACCTTCTCAAGTCCGGGATAACCCTATCAGTTATCAGTTATCCTCAACTCACCAACCTGCAATTTCTTATCGGCAATAAAATATATGATTCAACCTTCAAAGTCAACCCAAAGTATCAATCATGTTTTGGTTAGTAAAATGACCGGGTTGGTTCTTAAATAGTCCTTTACAACACCGATATTACAAAAGCAATGACCAATAAAAACGGAGCGCCAAAAACATTCGGCGCCCCTGAGCAAAGGGTTGCCAAATTAGGAAGGGGGGCTGAAACCTATTCGACAGGACCCTTTGTTTTATTTCTACTTAAATCTAACAATAAATTTAATAATAAAGTTTCAAAAAAGCAAGATAAAAGACAATAAAAAAGAGCGGCCAATATGACCGCTCTCAATAATACTATTAAAATCGGCAAACCTATTTCAGCATCACCATTTTCCGGGTGATGATTTTATCGCCCTGCGCCAGTTTATAGAAATACACACCGGAGGCGATTTTATCACCGCTCTCGTCAGCGCTGTCCCAGGTAACCTGATGGAAGCCGGCCGTGAGTTCTTCGTTGATCAGCGTTTTAACCTTGCGGCCCATAATATCATAAACATCAAGAGTGGTATGGCCGGTCACAGGCAACCCGAAGGAAATTTCCGTTGTCGGGTTAAACGGATTGGGATAGTTCTGGCTTAAAGTGAAAACTTCAGGAATACCAGCCAGGTTTTCATCATCAACAGAAGTCATCCCCACCAAAAGAGTGCAGGGCACGCTGAATGATGTATTATCGGGATCGTTGGAACTGATTAATATCTGACCGGTGTATGTGCCATCATCAATATCGGCGGCGTTAAACAGGACCCCAAGTACCGTTGATTCATCATAAGGCAATGAACCGATTTCAGGTGATACAGACAACCAGAATATTGGATGTTTAATCAATATGGCAAGGTTTGCCTCTGCATAGCTTTCATTGTAAGCTATTTCTAAGCCATCTGAGCCGTTCTCGTTTTGAATTCCGATAGTATTTGAATTTGCGGGACTGTTAATTAAAGCATACTGGAAGGCAATATCGCCGTTTGAGGATAAGATAATCTGGAACGTATAAGGTCCGCCGCTGCCCCAATGAGGAACGTTTATGTATGAGATAACCAGAGAATTAGCTCGGCTGAGATAATAGGCGTTACCCCCGCTGTTGAAATTCAGGTCGTCCCAGAACGGCGCTACCAGGTTGAATGGGGCATCATTGCCGGGGATCGATTGATTAGAGTAGTCGTTATCATTCGATGTGAACGATATCCAGCCATTAGTACAGAATCTGAATGTTGAGAATGTGTTGCCATAAAATGGGAAATTGAAACCGATGTCAAACGGACCGACATTTGTATCATCTCCCAATCCGGAAATGGGAATCCCAAAGTCTGTTATATCGATCCAGTTGTATGTTGGGCCATCGGGTTCATCTGAATCTATCCATCTGTAACCGTATTCATCGGGGCCGCCGAAATCGGTAATCAAACCGTCGCCGAAGTCATCTTTGTATTCAACTTTAGGACCGACATAATTATAATATGTAAGGCCATCGACATATGATATTTCGATATCGTTATCTATGACAGAATCTTCTTCTATTTCATCCTCAGGTTCAGAAGCAGTTCTGAAATCGGCTATCGCTTCCGCGTAAAAATCTAGCGAACCTCCGCCGGCGTTGCTTATAGTCAGATCATGGGTTACTGCACCGCCAGAGTCGAGATATACAACATAGTAAGTCGGCTCTACCTGAAGCGATGGTATAGCATATACAGGGATAGTGAAATGGCTGGTCCAGGTTTCACGTTCGTTGCCGGTTATTTCAAGCTCGAAAGAAATAAGGTGTCCGTCGGGAACATCAAAGGAGACATCAAAAGCGTAAGCATCGTCAACATTTACATAGCCGAAATCACCGGCGATATTGCCAAACGATTCGGTATCATCGGTAATAGTGGTATATTCATCCTCGGTGGACAAAATAGCCGTCACATCGGAAGCTTCATCAGGTCCGACATTTACTAACGTCATTCCCAGTAATATGCTTTCTCCGTAATCGACCAGGCCGTTGTTATTGCCTGCTGAGTCGTTAATGGTACAGGAATCAACTACAACATACGATCCATCAGGAGCGGTAATCACGATAGTGGAGGTATAAGGCTGACGGTTTTGAGCGGTGATCACAATATCGGCGGTACCGGGCTGTTCAAACTGGATCAACTGAACTTCGACCATCCCGGTTTCGTCGACATATCCCGCTCCATGGACAACACCCTCAACTGAAATTCCCACATAAGAGCCCGGGTCGGCCAGCACAGTAAAAGACGGAGCGGTCATCATGACAGTCTCATCATGCTCAACATTATTAACGGATGGTACGCCAAAGTATGTCATTACCGAGGGGTCGCCCATAAGATGATACGCCTCCCAATAATATTGAGTCAGGCCGCTGCCGGATTCGGTCACGCCCATATTGCCGGCAAAGATAACGGCATCATTTGTGATATAATGCTGACTGACCGGCTCGCCGTGATCGTGGAAAATGCCATCATAAGCGCCGGGGCCGGTTTGCTCGTAGCTGGGACCATTGCCAATGACCGGTCCATAGCCGACACCCCACCAGTAATCCTCGTCCCAGTAGGTGCTGTTGGAAGCGCCGATATAGCCAACGCCGCCCCTTTCAGACGCCTGCAACCAGGCCTCACCGAAGCAGGGCGTTGACTCGTCAAACGTATTTGATAAACAGCAATTACCTATACCAAGTAAATATTTGTGGTCATTGGTCAAGTTATATATATCGCTAACAGTGAATGAGGGATCGCCAAACCCGCTGTGGCCGCAATGAGCCGTATAGTTTATAAAACCGACGCCTTCATTAACAGTTTGAATAATAGCGGCTGAAGCGCCCGGATCATCAGATTGCGGATATAACCAGGTGTGATCCTCAATTCCATGAGCAAGGTTGAAATACAGGTTTGTGCCGTAGTTTATCTGGCCATTGCCGTGAGTTTCAGCATAATAATAATCGACGCCGGAAATCAAAGTCACCTCGCCCAGATAACTCGGGTCGGGCATTGTATATTGTTCATATTCAAGAGTCTTATCGATTTGCGGTTGCAGATATGATTCATCTTGAGCGGAAAAACGTCCATAATAAATCTCCGGGAAATCATCGCCGGTAAATTCGCAGTAACGCAAATCAGTAACATGTGATCCGGCATTACCATCAAACGTTGGTATTTGCGGCGTATCGCCAACCAGCAGCACAAACGACGGCACCGGATCATCTTCCGGAGGATTGCTGCTATAGTAAATATCTTGAATGTAATTTTTGATAGCATAAGTAGAATAACCAATATCATCGGTGTAAGCGGTTATTATGTTGAAGCCTTTCTTGATTTTCCATTCAATAAGCGGCTGCAGTTGGTCTTCAAACATCCTATCTGAGATAATCAGATATTTTACCGGATAGGTTACCAAATCATCAAGAATCATTGGAGCCTGTTTTTCATAATTGATAACCCGGTTGTAGATCGGTGTAAAGAATGGCGAATGATAGAGTCGCTGCATTTTTTCAGTTTTTGCCCAATCAGGGTGGAGATAGCTGACCCGAACCGTCAGATGTTTGTAAACCCTGATCGTGTTTTCGGTGGGGTTATATTCAACCGGGGCTATTGAAACCATTCCCATATGTAATGCCCGCATCGTGCCCAAAATCGAAGATTGCGCAAGCGGTAGGCTGTAATAGCCAGCCTGCCGATAAACGTCAAGATTGTATTCGAACGGAACATCTTCTGGCGACTCTGATTTAGACAGTGAGGGTTGTACTGGAATCAGGGGATTGGTTAGTTGAAGATCAGACAGTGATATTTCTTCAATATCATAATCTAACACCTCGGTCTCAAGTTCACAGTCAAACGGAACCGAAAGAATACGGTTAACCATGGGCAAATTGGGTTCGCCGATGTTATGTGAACGGGTAAAGCCATCGATAGTCAGTAAGACAAAATCCCCATCGCTGGTATTAACCGTCCGGAAATCAACCGAGCCAATGTCAATCTGCATCACCAGTTCATTTTGATCCTGGCTTAAAATCTTAACCCCGGTCGGTGTACTCCCAAGCTGAACGGTTTCAACGGCAAACGCCGACCCGAACAGACCAGCGCTTAAAACCGCCGCAAAGATCATTCTTAAAAACAACTTACACAAATTCACCTCCATTAATTTAAATTTACATTTCAACGATTTTTTAAAAATATGTATTTTGATTCTCTCCGCAAAGTTGCTTTATTAATAATTATATCAAAAAGTCGATAAAAACAAAGTAAAAAATGTCACTAAATCACTATTTTATTATTGGGCAAGGCCAGATACTTTTAATTATAGATTATTATAAGTTGATTCTACTATTGCACTAATAGCAAATCCCCGGGGCATTAATTCTCCGGACGCTTTAAGACTTTCTCTATGCTGTCGCAAAGCCTGCTGTAGCTATTAGTTTCTTCTACATAACCAAATTGACGGCAGAACCCCTCCCTGAATCGAATTGCCCTGAGAAAGCCAGACAGGACAACCTTTGCTCTTTTATCGACATAGACGAAGGGCGATTCCCAGGCTGAAAAATCGATCCTGTCGATATTGAAATCCACATAGCTGAATTTGTCCTTGAACTGGTATAGTACGCCCACAGGTATTCTGGCCATATTGATGACTAAGTCTTCGTCTTTTAAGATATTGGTATAGACCGGTCTTTTTTCAATATTGGTTATGATAATGGAGGAAATCATTGCCTGGAATGCAGCGGTCAAAGCCTGTGGACTAAACTTCTCCCCGGTTTCAAAAGGTTTCAATAGTTCAAGAAAATGAGCGATTTGCCTTTCGGATTCGTGCACGACATCAGGATGGCGCCGCATTAGAAAATCCAGATACCAGGAGCGCCGCAGCAGTTCCTTATCGATCATAACGACATCGGGACGAATATTTAGAGCATAACGGAAGTACAGCCAGGGCGAGTACAAATCCCAGTTTTCGACAAGGGCGATTCCATTTTTATCCATTGAGGCCAGCATATTTTTAACGCCCTCGGCGGCGAATACTTTCCTGCTTTTGTCCTGCCTGTAATAGTTGTCGAACAGATTAAAGGCTGGAAGAGCAATAAGTACGAAAACGATAAATGCCTTTATAGCTTTTTTATAATTCGTAATCAGCTTAGCGCCGGTTAATATTCCTATGATATAGGCTAAACCGGCTCCGGCAAAAATCGCCATGCCGGCAAACCCCAGCAAGTAGTATGCATCAATATCGACAATCTCATAATTCGAACTGTAGATTATATCAGCAACAATTATTATAATAAGGAACATCGATACTTTAAATCGTTTTTTAAGCATGATTATTATTCCGACAACTGTCAGACTTAGGCCGCTAACCCCGAACTGCTGGTGAAGCAGTGTGAAGAAATAGCTGATTCCCTCGAGCATTAGGGCCGGCGACTTGAACATCCAGACCCGGTATTGCCAGGCGCTGATATGATTGATAAAACCTTCCAGACTGACCGGATTGCCCCAGTTTAAAAATGGTTTAAAAGAAGCCCGAACCGGCAAGTAAATATAAACGGACAGGGCAATAATCAAAAAGAATACCGCCCAAAGATAACGCAGTTTGAATATTCCTTTAATGCCATCAGTTATGAAAAGCAGATAAATGATTGCCGGCATCAAAAATATCGTACTCATATGGGAGCCGAATGACAGCCCCCAGATATAGAAACCGGCTAATAGGAAACCTGGCTTTCTTTCAAATATATACTTTACAAAAAGCAGGATCACTATCAGGTCCGCCAGAAGGGTAAAACAATAGACCTCGTTGGCAGTGCCCTGCGACCACCAGACCGGCGAAAAAGCCATAAACAACGATATCGATGCAGAAACCGAAAATTTATAACCTGAGAAAGGAATTAATGATTTTATAATGACAAACAGCAGACCGGCAGATAAAGATGTACATATCAAAGACAGAAGATGGCACCTGAATATTACCTCACCCGGAAGCAACAGGACTGCAAATCTTCCTAATAGCACATAAAGCGGATAGCCGGTGGGGTGCGGGATGCCAAGCAGAAGACAATTTACCGCGAGTTCACCCGAGTCGATGAACTCAACAGTTGGGCATGCTGTTTTGATATATAATATGCCGGCAATAACAGTAACGCCGGCAAACCATAAGTATTTTGCTAAAGACTCTTTGGTATTAATGGCCAAAACTATGGATAGCGATCTGATTCTTTAGAACGGCAGATCATCATCATCGGCGGCGACATCAGGCGGCGCTTCAGGGGAAGCTGGACCCTGGGAAGGACGAGAGCCGGCAGCCTGATCGGGCTTGCCTCCTAAGTATTGCACGGTTAGAGCGACAACTTCACTTATATACCTTTTATTGCCGTCTTTATCATCATAACTGCGATTCTGAATTCTGCCCTCGATATATACCGGACGGCCTTTGCTTAAATATTCGTTGGCATTTTCAGCCTGTTTTCCCCAAACTACTATGTTATGCCAGTCGGTTTGCTCCTGAGTCTGTCCTTCCTTATCGCGCCATTTCCTGGTGGTGGCTATTGGAAATGATGCTACAGCCTGTCCGGATGGTGTGTAACGAAGTTCGGGGTCTTTACCCAGATTGCCGATTAAAATTGCCTTGTTTACTGATGCCATTTTACCTCCATAAGCTTGTTTTTTGCTAAAATAAATATTGCGCGCCGCTATGTCAATTTATTTATCATTTTTTATATCCGTTATTATATAGCTTATTCTGTATGCTATCCAAAATATTTCTTGCAATATCCCTGTATCACTGCTAACTTTTTTAATTAATGATGCCTGTTAATATCAGGCAACGTAATGAGGATCATCATTATGGAATCTAACATTCCGGACGGATTGAAAATAGACCCTGCGAAATTGGAAAAACATCTTGTTCATTTTATAAAAGAGGAATCGGAAAAGGCCGGTTTTACAGGACTTGTTCTTGGCGTTTCCGGCGGGCTCGATTCTGCTGTCGCTGCAAATCTGTCGGCAAAGGCAATGAATCCTCGCAACGTAACCGGTGTTATCATGCCTTATTCCGTTTCCAATCCTGACAATATCAAGGATGCTGAGAATGTTATTGAAACTCTGGGCATCAACCGGCGCTATGTTGATATTACGCCGATGATCGACGCATATTTCAAGGTCTATCCAACCGATGACCGTAACCGCAGGGGCAACAAGATGACGCGGGAACGGATGAGCGTGTTGTATGATATCTCGGCTGAGCTTGGCGCTTTAGTTGTTGGAACCTCTAACAAATCTGAAATCATGATGGGCTATGGCACTATATACGGTGACCTTGCCTGCGCTTTCAACCCTCTGGGCGGCCTTTATAAGACTCAGCTTAGACAACTGGCAAAGCAACTGAATATACCAGTTCGAATTATCAACAAACCGCCATCGGCTGACCTCTGGCAGGGACAAACCGATGAGGGCGAACTCGGCTTGACCTATGAAAAGCTGGACACATTATTATTTTACATGATAGAAGAAAACTATAATGACCGGCGGCTTGCCAAACTGGGTTTCTCCAGTGAATGTATACAATCAGTGAAAGCCAAAATAGCTCAAAATGAATTCAAAAGGCGCCTGCCCAGAATCGCAGATTTGAACGGATGATCTGATGAATTGCTTATATTTATTTAAAGCAACCTTGTCGGGAGACAAGCCCCCGACCTACTGCTGTGTTTCGGCAACTACAATTCCCGAAACATGGCTCATATATCCCGCTGTAGTCCAATGGCAGCCCTGTCGGGGGACAAGCCCCCAACCTACTGCTGGTGCACGAGGACGTACACCAGCCACAATTAATAATTCAGTTATTATGATAAAATAAGAGTTTTAATGTCAATAGCCATTGGTAAATTATATATCGTTGCGACTCCGATTGGCAACCTTGGCGATATGACCTATCGTGGAGTCGAGGCGCTCAAGCAGGCTGACCTGATTGCCTCGGAAGACACCCGGCATACATTGTTATTGCTCAAACATTACGGAATCAATACGAAACAGGTGTCTTATCATGATCATAATAAGATAAAAGTTACGCCTAAATTGATTTCTGAATTGCAGGCCGGTCGAAACATTGCGATTGTGTCCGATGCCGGCACACCGGGGATTTCGGACCCCGGTTTTTATCTTATACGGGAGTGTATCAAAAATGAGATTGAGGTAGTTCCTGTACCGGGAGCGTCTTCGGTAATGGCGGCTATCGTGGTATCCGGATTGCCGACCGACAGGTTTTGCTTTGAGGGCTTTTTACCACGGACCAGCGGGAAATTAAAGAAACGGCTCACTGAGCTTAAAGATGAAAAACGAACGCTGATATTCTTCGAATCCCGGCACAGGCTTGCCAAGACCTTGAAGGCAATGATCGAAATATTGGGAGACCGCAAGGCGTTCGTCGGGCGTGAACTCACCAAAAAGTTTGAGCAGTTATACCGTTATAACATTTCAGAACTTCTGAACATATTTGAACAGAAAGCCCCCAAAGGCGAGCTGGTCCTGGTGGTCTGCGGCAACAGGAATGATATTGACTGAACAACCTAAAAACCGTATCAACGCTAATGACATATTGGTCTTTATTTATATTGCAATTCAAGTATTTCTGGTGGCTGTCTTCGGCGGTCTTTTCAGGGGATATTTGCTGTTGTTTTACTTAGCCCCTGCCGCATTGACCGGGGCGCTGATTTTATTCCGTTGCCCGGATAAACCATCATTACTGCATTTTATAAAAACCGCTTATCCGTTGGCGCTGATCTATTTTTTTTACAGGCTTATTGGAATTCAGACCGACTTGCTGAATTTCGGGTATCATGACGCTGTGTTGTATGGTTTAGAAAAAAATATATTAGGAATTTACCCGTCATTTGCCCTGCAGCGGGTAATGGAGATTTGGCTCAATGAAATGAGTTATCTGCTTTATTGTTTTGGTTTAATCATGCCAATCTGGGCGCTTATAAAACTTTATCAGAAAAAACGCTTGAAATATTTCGAGAATTTTATCCTGGCCATCGAAATAGGCTGTTTTGTTTGCCTATTTACAGCCTCAGTTTATCCTGTTAAAGGTCCTGCCAGCGCCTTAGCCGATTATTATTACCTTAGTATTTTCGGTCCATTTTTTTCGGTTATTATTCCTCATTTTATGGTTATTATTACTCCCGGCAGCGGTAGTTTCCCGGCAATTTACTTATGTTTGATCATTCTCTCTGCCTATTACCTGTGGGATTTTGGAAAGGCCTATATAATATTATCGTTTATTTTAATAACCGGTGTTTTCTGGGGAGGTATTTATCTTCGCTATCATTACCTTGCAGATGGTTTAATAGCTTTGTTGATAGCGTTTTTAGCCTCAATAGCGGCGGGCATAGCGTTTTATGCAAAACATGGCGCGCCTGATAATTCAGATGTTTGATCGCAAAATCTTCGGATTAAATGATCCGTTACTCATTAGAAATTGTGAAATATACGGCTCTTTTCTTTATTTTGCTTGACAATAATTATTGCCACAGGTATTATCTTATTTTTAGGGAGAATTATGAACTTAATAGGCGATAAATTTATTCAGGGTTATTTCAAGTTAATCGAACCTTTAATAGAATGGTTTGTTAAATCAGGCGTTCATCCCAATGTGGTGACCTGGGCAGGTCTGTTTTTTACTCTTGTAGCGGCCAACTTTTTCAGATTAGGATCGTTTTTCTTCGGCGGCATCTTTTTGGTTATAGCCGGCACCTGTGATATGATCGATGGCCAGGTGGCCAGAAAAACCGGTAAAAAGAGCAAGTTTGGAGCCTTTTTCGATTCGGTTATCGACCGCTACAGTGATATTATCATTTTCTTAGGTATAGCGGTTTATTTCGATAAGCTTTATATTCATGTATTAATTATCCTGGCAATAACCGGTTCACTGCTTACCTCGTATACTCGAGCCAGAGCCGGCGCTTTAGGTATTGATTGCAGAGTTGGGTTGATGCAGAGACCCGAAAGAATTACATATATTGCCGGAGCGGCCATTGCTGATGGCCTATTGGGATGGTTAATCAATGCCTTGTTTGGCGTGGAGAATTTATTAATAATTGCAGTTTTATGGTTTGTGGCGATTGTCTCGCATATCACCGTTCTGCAAAGAATCGCTCATGTTAAAAGGGAATTAGAATCTATTGATAATGAATAATTAAAATTAGCAATAGGAGAAAAAATGGGAAAAATAAGAGTCGGAATTATAGGAGTTGGAAATTGTGCTTCCTCTTTTGTGCAGGGAGTCGAGTTTTACAAAAATGCCGCCGAAGATGAGTTCGTTCCGGGATTGATGCACGTTAACCTTGGCGGCTATCACATCTCTGATATTGAGTTTTCGGTTGCTATTGACATTGACAAGAACAAAGTTGGCAGGGATCTGTCTGAAGCTATCTTTACTAAACCTAACAACACCTACAAGTTTTGCGATGTGCCCAAATCGAATGTAAAAGTTGAAAGAGGAATGACTCATGATGGGCTGGGGTATTATCTTTCGCAAATTATCGAAAAGGCGCCCGGTTCCACTGCCGACATTGTTAAAATATTGAAAGATTCCGGAACTGATGTGGTTGTCAACTATTTGCCCGTCGGTTCGGAGGAGGCGACCAAGTGGTATGTCGAGCAGATCCTCGAAGCCGGCTGTGCCTTTATCAACTGCATTCCGGTATTCATTGCCCGAGAGGATTACTGGCAGAACAGGTTTAAAAAACGCGGCCTGCCGATAATAGGCGATGATATCAAATCTCAAGTCGGCGCCACTATTGTTCATCGAATCTTGACCCGGCTTTTCCGGGAACGCGGCGTCCGTCTTGAAAGAACAAGCCAGCTTAATGTTGGCGGCAATACTGATTTCTTTAACATGCTCGAAAGAAGCAGGCTTGAATCCAAGAAGATTTCCAAGACCAACGCCGTTACCTCTCAGCTTGACTATGACCTCGGTTCTGATAACATTCATATCGGTCCGTCCGATTATGTTGCCTGGCTGCAGGATCGCAAATGGGCGCATATTCGCATGGAGGGCAGGACTTTCGGCGATGTTCCGCTAAATGTCGAGTTGAAACTCGAGGTCTGGGATTCCCCCAACTCTGCCGGAGTTGTGATAGATGCTGCCAGGTGCTGCAAGCTGGCATTAGATCATAATTTATCGGGCTCTCTATACGGACCGTCATCGTACTTCATGAAATCACCGCCCGAGCAATACACTGATGTTGAAGCTCATGAGAAAACCGAGGAATTTATTGCCAAGTATAAAAGTGTTGTGGAAATCGACGTTGGCGGCAAGGCAAAAAAGGCTAAAGTTGCAATTCCGAACAGTAAGAGTAGAATTAAAGGCATAATCAAGACCGAGACAGAATAATTTTGAGGGCGGTTTAAACCGCCCCTTTTTGATGGCACACCAGGTTCTAAATATTGCTCATAGGGGAGCCTCCGAATATTTACCCGACAATACCATCGAGTCGTTCGACAGGGCTTTAGTTGAAAAAGCGGATATGATCGAACTGGATGTTCGCAAGACCGCAGACGGGGAACTGGTGTTGTTTCACGATTGGTATGTTCGGACCGAGCCAAGGTCGCTGCCGGATTTAAGTATCCCCACGCCGATATCACATATCCGGTTTGAAGATCTCCAGGATCATTGTGAGATAGAAGGTCTCAGGTTGGCTACACTCAATGAGGTTCTGGGACGTTATAATGACCGGATAGACATCAATGTCGAGTTAAAAGCGGGCGGTTATGAAAGGGAAGTTATTGATCTGGTGAATAAATTTGACCTTGCCGATCAAGTTGTGCTTTCGTCGTTTTTTCCCTGGGTGTTAAAAAAGATTAAAGATATTGATGCAAGAATAAAGGCGGGCTGGATAATAGGTCAGGAGCAGGTTGTCTTGTTAAACCGGCTGGGTCGTCTATTTGTGTATTTATTGTTTAAAATAACTGAAGCTAATTCCGCTCATCTGCATTATGAGATGGTTACTCCAAATGTTGTTAAACATTTTCATGCCAGGCAGATTCCGATTTATACCTGGACTGTAAACCGAGCCGATGTCATGAAACGGCTGATTGAAATGGGTGTTGATGGGATTATTACCGATAGACCGGCTGTTCTTGATTCTATTTTAAAGCAGGAAATTGATCCGCGGATGGCTATTGAGTTTTCCGGCGCTAAGATAGCTGCATCGGGGGAAAAAGCATGAAATTAAACCGGCTTATTATTAAGACAGCCGATTACCGGAAAAGTTTTAAATTCTATCATGATATCCTGGGGCTTCGCTTAAAAACCTCCTGGCAGCGATCAGACAGCTGGGGCGCTATTTTTCACTGCGGCGATATTACTCTTGAGATTGTCTGGTTTCCAGAGGGGGAGGGCAGCATTGATTGCGGCTATATCCCTCAGCGAAGCAAAACGGAGCTGTTTTTTGAAGTATCGAATATCAATTCCGCCCGCCAGAAGTTAGTTGATATTGAAGGCTTAGACCTTAGCTCTATAGAAGAGATGCCCTGGGGCTATAGGGTGTTCTCTGTTTTCGATCCCGACCGCGTCAAAATAGTTTTTGCTCAGCCGATATAGTTTATATGATAAATAAAATAAAATCGTTATTTTTTATCCTTATCGCTATTATCATTGTCGGGACAATCGGTTTCCGGATTATCGAGGGTTGGGACATTCTCGACTCTCTTTATATGACTATAATAACCCTTACGACCATTGGTTTCGGCGAGGTTCGGCCACTTGATGATTACGGGAAAATATTTACAATACTTCTTGTCGTCTTTGGGATCGCTACCGTTGGTTATGCAATAAGGACAATAGGTCAGGTAATTCTTGATGGACAGCTTCGAAAGCTTATAGGGAGCAGGAAAATGGAAAAACAAATTAAAAAACTTAAAAATCACTACATTATATGCGGTTTTGGCCGTGTTGGCGGGGCCGTTTGCGGTGAGCTTATACGAAACAATATTCCTTTTGCAGTAATTGAACGATCGTCCAAGGCTATTGAGATGCTGGAGAAAAACGGTTTTATATTTGTTAAGGGTGATTGTGTCGATGATGAAAACCTTAAAGCCGCCGGTATCGATAAGGCAAAAGGTCTGATAAATACGGTTGCCGATGAAGCCGATGCCGTTTATATAACACTGACTGCCCGAACGCTCAATCCGGATTTGTTTATAATGGCGCGCGCTGATAGCGAGAGTGTGAGTAGTAAACTTTTAAGGGCCGGCGCCACCAGGGTGATCTCACCTCATATCGCTGCCGGCGTCCGTATGGCTCAAGCTACTTTGAAACCTGCCGTGGTAGACTTTATGTCCTTAGCCGCTGACAGCACCGGTGAGGGGATAAAGATTGAGGAACTTGTTATCAAAGACGGTTCGAAACTGGCAGGGACTACATTGAGAGATTCAGGTATCAGGTCGGAACATGGCATCACTGTGATCGGCATCCAGAAAAAAGGCCGTGATATTTATTACAGCCCCCCGCCTGACTTTCATATAGATGAGGGAGATACCCTAATTTTAGTAGGCGCTTCCTCTCAAATGGACAAACTTGAAACCTTATGTAGCGCTTAAAGGTGAAGTTGAAGCATTCCTGGCTGCCCCTGATGCCGGCCGTTTTTGCTGTCTCCTGGGCAGCGATATTGATAAGGGCCTGTGATGCCCCGGCAACGGTGATTGCCTTTTACAGGATGTTTTTTGCCGTATTATTGATTCTGCCGCTAAGTTTAACAATTTATAGACGGAATTTCAGTGAGTTTTCCAGGCGTACTTTTATAATGACATTTATTGCCGGCGTATTCTTAGGCTGGCATTTCTTCTTCTGGATTGAATCGTTGAATCATACCACAATTGCCTCCTCCGTAGTTCTGGTTACGACTCAGCCGGTCTTTGTAGCGATTATTGCCAGGCTAATTTTAGAAGAAAAAATCGGTCTTAGAGGGATTATTGCCATTTTTATGGCAATTACCGGCACAATCTTAATTGCTGGTTTTGACCTTGGCCTTAAAAGAGATTATTTTTGGGGAGATATACTGGCATTGGCCGGGGCAGTTATGGCGGCAATTTACATGTTTATCGGGCGAATTGTGCGAACAAAGGTAAGCGTGTTCCCGTACATATTTACCGTTTATGGCACAGCGGCGGTTGCGTTGGGAGTAATTCTGCTATTCAAAGGAGATTTCAAGACGTCCTATCCGTCAATGGACTACCTGTTTTTCTTATTGCTGGCAGTAGGTCCGACATTAATCGGACATTCGATATACAATTATACATTAAAACATATAAAAGCGCATAAAGTAAGTTTGTCAATTGTCGGCGAGCCTGTTTTGGCCTCAATCTGGGCAATCTTTATTTTCAGTGAATACCCGTCTATCGGTACCATAACAGGCGGGATAATTATTTTATCGGCGCTTGTTCTGGTTTTTTCGAGGAAAGGATAAAGATGTTTATTACATTTGAAGGGATCGATTATTCAGGCAAGAGCTCTCAATGCCAGTTATTGAGTGAATTTCTTGAAGGCAAGGGATTTGATGTTCTAACCTTGCGAGAACCCGGCGGCGCTAAAATTTCAGAGAAAATCAGGGACATACTGTTAGATAAAGATTCAGCCGGCATGACTGCTCTGACGGAGTTTTTGCTGTACAGCGCGGCCCGGGCTCAGCTTGTAAGTGAAATAATTCAGCCGGCGCTTAAATCCGGCAAGACGGTTATCTGTGATCGATTTTATGACTCATCGACGGCTTATCAGGGATTTGGCCGCGGACTGGGTATAGACAAAGTCGAAACGATAAATACAATTTCCACGGGCGGACTTCAACCCGACCTGACTGTAATTGTTGACATCACGGTTGAGAAGTCCTTTGAGCGGCTTAAATTAGCCGGCAAGTTAACGGATCGTATGGAGTCGGAAGGGGCGAAGTTCTTTGAAATGGTACGGCAGGGATATTTAAAGCTTGCAACTTATGAAAAGGAGAGAATTAAAGTGGTAAATGGTTCGGACGATATTAATAGTGTTAAGCGGAGGATTTTTGAAATTGTTGTAGCAAGATTTAATATAAAGTAAAGCCGTTAGCCGCCCCGCTTCAAGACTAATATGAAAATGAAATTTCTGGTAAATAAGCTCGGTATAATCACCGGGCCTTTTTTATTACTATGCCTGGCAGTCGGTCTTGCCTGGGCTTCGGATGATGACCTGTATACATTTATAAGGTTGTTTGATAAAATTGCCGTAACCGTATCCGACCGGTATGTAACTTCTCTTGATCCGGAAAAATTGATAAAAGCTGGTATAAACGGTATGCTGAACAAACTGGACCCATATAGCCGCTATTTGTCAGACCGGGATTATTTTCGACTAATGAGGGAAACCCAGGGAGAATATTTCGGCGTGGGTGTTGAAATCAAAAAGCATTCTGATACTTTATGGGTAAGTTCTATTATTGAGGGCAGCCCTGCATATAGTTCATCAATAAGGATCGGCGACAGGATTATTAAAATAGATACTGTCGATGTTATCGGAATGTCAGAATCTGAATGCTGGGATTTGTTAAAAGGTGAAAAAGACAGCCGAATAGTATTGAAAATCTGGCGCCCACAGCTGATGAAAGCCTTGAACCTGGAGTTTATACGTAAAAAAATATATATTAATTCTGTTTCCGGCTGGTGTATTGACAAATACAATAATGGCTATATCAAGATTGCGAAATTTTCAGAAGGAAGCGCCCAGGAAATTAAACATATTATATTGCTGCTTTTGGATAAAGAAGTAAATGGGCTAATAATAGATATGCAAAATAATCCGGGAGGGCTGATAAATGAGGCTGTCGAGACGGCTGCCCTGTTTTTAAAAAAAGGAGATAACGTCGTCGAAACAAAAGGGCGGAACGGCTTAAGAATAAGAACTTACAAAGCGAGAGAAGATGGCATTTATTGTAATGGTCCCCTTGTTGTTGTAACTAACGACCAGACAGCTTCAGCGGCGGAGATTGTTGCCGGGGCTATCCAGGATCATGATCGAGGACTCATCGTTGGCGCCGCCTCATTTGGCAAAGGCCTTGTCCAGCAGGTTATGGAGTTTGCCGATAATACAGCTTTAAAATTGACTACCTCCAAGTATTATACACCCTCAAGTCGATGTATTCAGAAAGACAGCGCTCTTAGCAACTTGATTAAGGGAGAGTCAAAGCAAAATATTCTTCATTATACCAACTCCGGACGGCCGGTTTTTAGCGGAGGAGGAATCATCCCGGATATTTATGTCGATCAACTGGAAAAACCGCCTTTCTTAAAGGAGATTATCTCCTTAGGTTTTGCCACCGATTTCGTTTCGGAATATGGTCCCAAATTAAATATCGATGAGAGCTTTGCTGTCGACGACAGTTTGGTCGATTTGTTTTTGGATTATATTGAAAAAAGGGATTATGTCTACCGCAGCCCGGCCTATAATTCCTTTGAGCAGTTTTTGACCGAAAACGCTAAATTGATTGATGAAATCAAGCTTGAAAACCATACCGAAGCTATAAAAAATATATTGAATGACAGATCGCAAACCGAAATTCTATCATTAAGATCTCAGGTGAAAAACCATCTTTATGAATCTTTCATTACAATCAGTCTGGGTGAAAGAAAGGCCTATGAGTTAGTCTGGCTCAAAACTCATCCCGAACTGGTTAAGGCCGGAGAGGTTTTAAACGACCCGAAAATCTACAGCAGCCTCCTGGCTAATTATTAATCTAAATCCTGCAATTAAATATTACAAGCCGAAATGTGACCAATTGTAAATTAACTTGTAGTAAAGATGTCTGTGATGTCGACCCTCCGAGGTCGACATAATGGCCTGCAGAAAGAAAGCTGTCGACTGCAGCCAGACGGCTCGCAGAAAGAGTCGACGGCGCCAGAATATTATCATGCTATCTCTCCTTGCAAAGTTAACAAACAACTGTTATCATCCCACTAATGGAGAAATTACTTATTGTGAGGCTTACCATTCTGATTGTTAAGCTGGCTGCGCCAAAAGCACAACTAAAAAAACAGCGAAACAAAGTCTGGAATGCATGTTATAATAATATTATTTTACAATTGGTGACCGTATCCGGAGGAATATTGAGTGAAATACCATGCGTTTGTTGATTTTGACGGTACCGTAACGGCTGAGGATGTTGGTTATAATTTCTTTAAGCGTTTCACCTTTGAAAAAACAGAGGATGTTGTCAGGAAATATCGTAACGGAGAAATCAGCGCAATTGAATGCCTTAAAACTGAATGTGATATTTACAATGAAAATCCTGCTCCGGCAAAGGAAGTTCGAGAGTTTATCAATTCTCAGAAGTTGACCGCGGGGTTTAAGCAGTTTGTGGAATACTGCCAGGCTAATCAAATCAAGTTGACTGTATTGTCTGCCGGTTTTGATTTTTATATTGATCGTATCCTGAAAAATAACGGGCTTGAACAACTCGATGTATATGTCACTCCTACGGTTCTTAAGAACGGCCGCATTAATCCAGAGTTTATTTATTATGATGAGAAAGTTTGCCGGCAGTGTTCTAATTGTAAAGGAGAAAGGATCAAGCAACTGGCTGCTCCAGATGCCGTTTCTGTTTTCATTGGCGATGGTCATTCCGACTGGCATGGCGCACAAAATGCAGATGTGGTTTTTGCCCGAAGCTTTCTTGCCCGATATCTTGATAAGAAAAATATATATTATCAGAGTTATAGGGATTTTTTCGACATTATAAGCGGATTTCAAAAGCTTTTGAGAAGCGATTAATCCAGATTTTGCGATTGAAGCGTTTTAAGATGAATAAGTCAAATCAAGTAGTTTACCAATTTTGAATTATCGAATAGGTTTAAAGAAATAATGATAATAAAAAAGTTGCCGTAGGGGCGTATAGCTATACGCCCCTACGCGCAGAGCTGCAACAAGTTACTTATTATATCTAGTTGTTTAATTGCAAAATCTGGGATTAATATTGGCTTAATTGGATTGACTTCATTTTCATTTGATTATACATTTTGCCCTGGGAGAAAGGTGGGAATATGAAAGCGGTAATAATGGCGGGCGGATTTGGCACGCGGTTAAGGCCATTAACTTTGAACCTTCCTAAACCTATGGTTCCGCTGGGCGGCATCCCGATAATGGAGCATCTGGTTCAACTTCTCAAGAAACATGGTTTTATGGATATAACTGCGCTGCTGTATTTCCAGGCGGAACAGATCAAAGAGTATTTTGGCGATGGTTCCGATTTTGGCGTCGAGATGAATTATGTAATGTCTCAGGCCGATTTTGGAACCGCTGGATCTGTTAAAAATGCTCAAAAGTATTTACATGAGAGGTTCCTGATTATTTCAGGCGATGTGGCTACTGATATCGATTTAACAAAAGCTGTCCATTTTCATATAAAAAATCGCGCCCTGGCGTCAATGGTTTTGTCACGAGTTGAAAACCCCCTGGCTTATGGAGTCGTTATCACCGATAATAACGGCCATATTACCAGGTTTTTGGAAAAACCCTCCTGGGGTCAGGTCTTTTCCGATACTATTAACACGGGTATATATATTTTAGAACCGAAGGTGCTGAATTTAATACCTGATCAGACATCCTTTGATTTTTCCAAGGACCTTTTCCCGCAAATGCTGACCGATAAGAAAAGACTTTTTGGCTATATCGCCGATGGTTACTGGCGTGATATAGGCAATGCCGATGAATATTTTGCGGCTCACCAGGACCTTTTAGATAACAACCTGAAACTGGGGTCTTTTGGAACCAGGCTTGAAAAAAATGGCGCCATAATCTGGCTTGGCAAAGATACGATGATCTCACCACGGGCCAGTTTTTCCGGCACGGTGATTATTGGCGATCGAACCAGGGTCGGTCCCCGGGCTAAGATATTCAATTCCGTTATCGGAGCGAATTGCATTATCGGTCGAGAAGCCGACCTTAACCGCGTTACAACCTGGGATAATGTCTCGATCGGGCCGCAGTCCAAACTGTCTGAGGCGTTAATCTGCAAGGGAGCGGTTATTGGCGAGGAGGCGCTGATCGAGGAAAACGCCATTATTTCCGATGATGCATCGGTTGGTGATGGAGCCAGGATTAAAGCTAATGTCAAGGTCTGGCCGAATAAAGAGGTTGAGGCCGGCGCTATATTATCCTCGAGCCTTGTCTGGGGTGAACGCTGGTCGAGAGAGTTATTTTCTGAATCGAAGATTACCGGTATTGCCAATGTGGAACTGACTCCCGAGTTTGCCGCCCGTGTCGGAGCAGCCTATGGAGCAATGGTCGGAAATAATCAAACTGTAATTGTCAGCCGGGACGGTTGCCGGTCGTCGAGAATGATAACTCGCGCCCTGATTGCCGGCCTGATTTCTGCCGGGGCAAATGTAGCTGAGTTAAGAACTATTCCAATTCCAGCGCTCCGTTATCAGCTAAGCTTGCAAATTGAAGCAGGCGCCATTTATGCCCGGGTCTCACCAAAGGGCAATAACCGAATGGACATAGTTTTCTTTGATCAGGGCGGTTACGATATTTCGGTATCAAAAACAAAAGCCATTGAACGCTTGTTCCTGCGTGAGGATTTCCATAGAGCCAGCATGGATAAAACCGGTAGAATCGAATTCCCCGAAAGGGTGATCGAATATTACAGGGATGGCTTTTTACAGGCGTTGCAGACTGATATAATCCGCCGGAAAAATATCAAAGTTGTAATTGATTTTTCATATGGCGGCGCGTCTGAGATTTTGCCGGCAATACTGGGCGCCCTCAATATCGATGTTATATCTGTTAATGCTTATCCCGATCCGGATCAGGTCAATTACCAGAGATTCGAAAACAGTAAAGATGCAAAACAGCTTGCCGCAATTGTTAAATCTTTAAATGCCGATGCCGGTTTTCTAATTGGTCCAGTCGCTGAAAAACTTATTGTATTTGATGAAAACGGGGTACAAATTGACAGCCAGGCTCTGCTTTTGAAAGTTTTATCGCTCTATCTTGAGAATAATAAATGTAATAAAATTGCCGTGCCGGTTGTGGCCTCAGCGGCTGTTGAGACAGTTGCCGGCAAGTATAATTTGGAAGTCGAAAGGATACCCGAAAGCCACCTTTCAATGATGGACGCTCTTCATAAAGGAAGGGCGGATTTCGTTGGCGGAACGAAAGGCGGCTTTATATTCCCGGGATTTCAAATCGGCTGCGATGCGATGTTCGCAGTTGCTAAAATTATAGAGTTGATGGCCGTAACCGGCAAACACTTAGGCGAGGTTAAAGGTCAGTGGCAGAGAATAAAAATCATCAGCAAGGAGATACCCTGCAGTTGGTCCAAAAAAGGCCTGGTTATGCGTCGGTTAATGGAATATACAAGCAGGAAGAAAAGAATTCTCGTTGACGGCGTCCGTTTTAAAAGGGATAACGCGCATGTCACAATTAAGCCTGACAGGTATAAAGCCCTGTTCTATATTCAAGTTGAATCAAGATCGGAAAATAAAGCCAAAAATATTATAAAAGAGCTGGCATTGATAATAAAGCAATGGCAGGAATCAAGTTAAAGAAAGACATTTAGAGTTATGCCAAAAATGGAAGTTGAAAGATGTGCTTTTTATAAATTAAGTTGTTCAAAGATAACCCCGGACTTTTTGTCAGTGGCAGCGGCTTGTTTTAAGCAAATGCAGCAAAATGTAATAATGGAAAATGCCTTGACTTGATAAACAAGCAAACTATATTGAAATTTTTATATTTATTGAAAGTTGAGAAAGTGAAAATGAGCAGTGAATACTATGAGTGAAAGACAATTGAATTATAAACGGTTTGAAGACGGTCAAAAGGGTTGGCATCGCAGGCGCAATTATTCAGTGATTTTCATGTTATCTTCAATTATTGCTTTATTGTGGGTAAGCAATTCCTTTAGCCAACAAGATGAACTTTTAATTCCAACTGTCCAGCCCCCTCGAATTACAGCGCTTGATCAGCCAATCGACCCGTCAGCTTACAAAGTCGGTCCCGGTGATAAGGCCTCTATATTTCTCTGGGGGAATATCCAGGCGCAATATAATCTAACCGTTTCGCCTGAAGGCAAGCTTCTGATACCGACGGTTGGACCTGTCGCAGTTTCCGGGATGTTTTTATCGGAGGCAAAAAAGAAAATACGAGCAAGCGTGCTCAAACGGTTCACAAACGTTAGAGTGGCCATAGAATTATCCGACCTCCGTAGTTTCAAAGTCAGCATTGGCGGCGCGGTCAGGATACCTGGAGTTTATGAAGCTAATGGTGTCACAAGGGTATCCGAGGTGATCAGGATGGCTGGAGGTTATGTTAACGAAAGTGACGATTTAGATTGGCGGCAAAGCAAAGACAGAATACAAACATTTCCACCCGGGGTTGCTTCTCATAGAAATATTATTGTTAAACATAAAAATGGCCCGGTTGATACGGCTGATATTCTGCTTTTTGAACAGACCGGTGATCTTACTTATAATTATAAGTTAATTGATGGCGATGAGATTTTTGTGCCGTTATGTGAGGATAATATAAACAAGTATGGAATCTTCGGCGGAGTGAAAAACCCTGCTTTTTATGAATATTCCGCTCGTGATTCTTTGAAAGATTTGATAAACCTGGCGCATGGATTGACACTTAACGTGGATTCCAGCATGGTCGAACTGGTGAGGTTTGCCCCCGATGGTAAGACCGTTACCAGAACTGATGTCGCCTTAAAAGAAATATTAAATGGCGAAAGCCAGGATATAGAATTGATTCCCGATGATCGAGTTTTTATTAAGACACTCAAAAGCTATAATGAAAAACATCAGGTTTTGGTTCTTGGAGAGGTCATGTTTCCCGGTTTCTACGCAATTGAACCGGAGTCAACATACCTTTACCAAATAATGGAAAGGGCCGGCGGCTTAACTGATCTTGCTTCTCTGGCAGAAGCCAGTATGACCAGGTATACTTATCAAGATATCGCTGACAATGAATTTGAGAGACTCAAATTAATGGAAGTGGCGGATATGAACGACCTCGAATATGAGTATTTCAAGATTAAATCACGAGAGAAGCGGGGTCGGGTTTCTGTTGATTTTGTTGAATTATTTAAGGGGAATGGTCAGGGCAATATTAAGTTAAGAAATGGAGATGTCATCGTTATCCCAAAGGTAAGCGAAGTTATAAATGTGACTGGCGAAGTAGCTAATCCGGGGCTTTTGACTTATGATCCTGAATTAAATTTCAAGGATTATATTAACCTTGCCGGTGGATTTACTTATAGGGCAGATAAAGGTGGTGTAAGAATTATTAACGAGGTTGCCGGTGAATGGAAAAAAGCCAAAACTCACGCCCTGCTTTTTCCGGGCGATGTTATTCTGATCCCGGAAAAAAAGAAAATTGATTTTATAAATACTATGAAAGATGTGATAACTTTTGCGGCCAACCTTGCAACAGTCTATCTTGTTATCAGGGAGGCCACCAGGTAAACGTTATGGATGAATTTAAAACGTCTAAAGCGGGTTTTTGGGATATAATAACAGTTTCAATCAAGTGGCGGCGTTTACTGATATTGAACTTTTTTGCGGCGGCTATTATTACATTTATAGTCGCTTCATTCTTACCTAAATGGTATGCCTCGACAGCTTCAATTTTCCCACCTGAAAAAGAGGCCGCATCTATGGGCCTGTCATCCTCGTTATTAGGCGCGGGATTAGGGTCGTTTCTTTCAGGTTCCGGAATGTCATTGCCTTCATTTGCCACGCTTTCAGATATATATTCGGCCGTCCTGCAAAGCCGAATAGTTGCAGAGGGTGTAATAGATGAAAACGACCTTATGAATATTTATGAAACGGAATCCCGTGAAAATGCTCTGAGAATATTGGCGGGCCATTTGAGTGTGAATGTTGGACCTGAAGGAATAATCAGAGTTGCTTTTGAGGATAAAGACCCTCAGCATGCCGCCGATATTGTAAGTTCTTACATCAAACAGCTTAATAAAGTAAACCGCAAGATTCGTACATCCAGAGCGTCAGCAACCCGTCAATTTATCGAGGAAAGGTTAGACCAGACTAAAGTTAAGCTCGATAATGCAGAAAATGATTACAGAGATTTTCAGTTAAAAAATAAAGCGATTTCTCTTGACGACCAGGTGAGAGCTATGATTGACAATCTGGCGGCCCTTCAAGGCCAACTGGTTCTTGCCGATATCGAACTTGGCGTATTAAAACGATCATTTCTATCTACTCATACCAAGGTTAAGCAACAAGAAGCCAAAATCGCTGAGATAAAAAAACAGATTAAAATATTTGAACAGGGTTCGCCTGATGCGGAGGATGGCCCCCTTTCTATTCCGTTGACGGAAGCGCCTGATCTGGGATTGGAATTAGTACGGTTGACTCGCAGCTTGAAAATACAGGAAGCAATATATGAACTGTTAACCCAACAGCATGAACAGGCTAAAATCCAGGAAAAAAGAGATACGCCGACTGTACAGGTGCTTGATTATCCAAGGGTCCCTGAGAGAAAGAGCCGACCGAAGCGAGCGACTATGGCTCTTTTGGCAGGGATGCTGTGTTTTTTACTCACCTCGATGACCATATTTTTTAAGGAGTTTATCGATAGAAACAAAAAAGCAGACAGCGAAACATATAAACGTCTTGAAAATATCTGCGCTATACTTAAAGAGGATTTCTATGCTGTAAGGTCTGTGTTTTCGACAAAAAAAGGGAGTCAACAATGACCGGGCCGGTTGAGATAGGTCAGATAGGGCTTGGTGCCTGGGGGAAAAACCTGCTGCGAAATTTTTCCTCGTTGAATCAATGCCATGTCAGAATGGCATGCGATCTTGATGATGCTCAGTGCGCAAAAGCATCGGAAATGTTTCGCAATATAGTATTAACTACCAAATATGATGATATCCTCAACGACGATAAAATTGAAGCCGTGGTCATAGCCACTCCACCCGCTTTTCATTACCAGATGGCGAAACAGGCGTTTGAAGCAGGCAAAGATGTCTTTGTTGAGAAACCATTAGTTTTGAATATCGAGGAGGGCAAAAAGCTTGTAGAGTTGGCCGAGAAAAAGGACCGGATTTTAATGGTCGGACATATTATGGTATACCATCCTGCCAGCCTGTTTTTGAAAAGTTATATTAATGATGGCGTCTTAGGAGAGATATATTATTTGTATTCCTCCAGGATTAATCTCGGAAAGGTACGGGACATTGAGAATTCCCTCTGGAGTTTTGCCCCTCATGACATTTCGATAATCATGTTTCTACTCGATAAATATCCTTCCCGGGTTACCGCTGCAGGTTCCTCATATCTTCAGAAAAATATAGAGGATGTGTGTTTTATGACTATGCATTTTGACGATAAGATTATGGCTCATGTACATGTAAGCTGGCTGGATCCACATAAAGAAAGAAAACTGACAGTGGTCGGTTCGAAAAAGATGGTTGTTTTTGACGATACCAGGGCATCGGAAAAAATTTGGCTTTATGATAAAGGTGTTGATGCAAAACTTGACTATGAGACCTATGGCGAATATTTAAACTTGAGGATCGGTGACATTACTATTCCTCAGGTTCCCGGCGGCGAGCCCTTAAGATTGGAATGCATGCATTTTCTTGAGTGTGTACAAAAACATATTCAGTCCCGCTCGGATGGCTATGATGGTTTAAGAGTACTGTCCGTTTTGCAGGCCGCTCAGGATTCTCTCGAGCAGGGAGGGACGCCGGTGGATGTTATCAAGATCAACTGAATGGAAGCGTGATGAATAATATAATCGCAAAGACGGCTAAGATTTCCGATAATGTTAAAATTGGCAATTTCTGTGTTATCGATGAGTATGTCAGCATCGGCTCCGGGTGCGTGATCGGCAATGGGGTTATCATCCATCCCGATACCGAAATCGGTTCGAATGTTCGCATTGATGATCATACAGTTCTTGGCAAGCTGCCGATGAAAGCCGCCAACACAGCGGTTACCAAAGATCAGCGCTTGCCCCCGTTGACAGTGGGCGATGACTGTATTATCGGAACCTCCGTGGTCGTTTATCGCGGCTGTAAGATAGGCAACAAGGTGTTAGTGGCCGATCTCTCCTCGGTTCGGGAAAATGTTTCGATCGGCAATTTTACAATAGTCGGTCGGGGCGTCGCTATCGAAAATTTGTGTGAGGTGGGTTCCTACTGTAAACTTGAAACTAACGTCTACCTGACCGCTTATTCAAAACTTGAGGACCGGGTATTTATAGCCCCCTGCGTTGCCACCTCGAATGATAATTATGTTGGCCGCACCGAAGAAAGGTTCAAACATTTCAAAGGTGTAACCATTAAAAAAGGCGGTCGTATCGGTGTCGGCGCGGTGATTCTGCCCGGCAAGACGATCGGTGCCGATTGCCTGGTCGCCGCCGGGGCTGTGGTTACTTCCGACACACCCGATAAAGTTATCGTTGCCGGCGTTCCAGCTAAACAGCTTCGGGCCGTCCCCGACGAGCAGCTTCTTGAAAATCAAAACTGGGAGAAGAAATGAAGGTTGTGCCTTTAGATTTAAAACTGCAGTATCAATCGATTAAAGAAGAAGTTAATGAGGCTGTTTGGAGGGTTCTCGATCACTGCAAATTTATACTCGGTCCCGAGGTCAAACAGCTTGAATCTGAACTTGCAAAATACTGTAATACTAAATATGCTATTGGAGTAGCTTCCGGTACCGACGCTCTGCTTCTTGCGCTTCGGGCTTGCGGGGTAAATCCCGGGGATGAAGTTATCACCACAAGTTTCTCATTTTTTGCCACCGCCGGAGTTATTTCCCGTCTGGGAGCAGCGCCTGTATTCTGTGACATTGATGAAAATACGTTTAATATCAATCCCAACTTAATCGAAGAAAAAATTACAAGTAAGACTAAAGCCATTATGCCGGTTCATTTATATGGTCAGATAGCTGAGATGGATCAGATCATGGAGATTGCCCAAAAACACAACATTTCGGTTATAGAGGACGCCGCTCAGGCAATCGGGTCAAAATATCACAATCGTCCGGCTGGAACGCTGGGTGATGCGGCTGGATTTTCATTTTTCCCCAGTAAAAATCTCGGCGCCTATGGCGATGGCGGCTTCATCGCTACAAACTCCGAGGAACTGGCGGAGATGTCAATTAAACTTCGTGTTCATGGCAGCAAACCAAAATATTATCATTCGATTGTTGGATATAACAGCCGGCTCGATACAATTCAGGCTGCCGTATTATTAGTAAAACTCAAATATCTGAACGAATGGCATGAAAAAAGACGTAAAGTAGCCAGCAATTATGATGAGCAATTACAGGGTATAAACGGCGTTCGGACGCCTTTCGTGCATGATTACAACTATCATATCTATCATCAGTATACTCTAGCGGTTGAAAACCGTGAAAAACTTGAAGAAGTTCTAAAGCGGAATGAGATCGGTTTTGCCACTTATTACCCTATACCTCTTCATCTTCAAGATTGCTTCAGCCATCTGGGATATAAAAAAGGCGATCTGCCAATCTGCGAGAAACTTGCCGACAAGGTAATTTCCATTCCTATCTACCCGGAGATGCCGGAAGACCAGCAATCCTTTGTGATCGAAGTAATCAAGGGATTCTATAGCTGATAATGAAGAAAGTCGCGGTTGTTATTGGGGCTCGTCCTCAGTTTATCAAGTTGTCGCCTTTCATAGAAGTTTTATCAGGTAAAGCTGACCTGGTTTTGATCCATACAGGCCAGCATTATGATTTTGAAATGTCGGAAATATTCTTCCGTCAGTTAAACCTGCCAAAAGTCGATTACCATCTTGGGGTTGGGTCTGATAACCAGGCTTCGCAGGTGGGCAAAATAATGATCAAGCTTGAGAAGGCGCTGCTTGAAAATAACCCTGATATGGTTGTAGTCATTGGCGACACGAATAGTACGCTGGCCGGAGCCCTGACCGCGGCTAAAAATGCCATTCCTCTTACTCATATCGAAGCCGGTCTGCGCTCGAAAAATAAGCGGCTCCCTGAACAGATAAACAGAGTCGTTACCGATAGGCTTGCGGATATTTTATGTTGTCCGACTCAAAGCTCGATTGAAAATCTGACGGCCGAGGGTATAAATAAAAATGTACTTCTAACTGGAGATATTCTATATGATCTTATTGATAAGATCAACCCTCCGGAGGAATTCACCGAGAACTGTCTTAACGGAAATGGCCTGAAGCCGGGCGAATTTATTTTGATGACAGTACACCGTGCGGAAAATGTCGACAATTTCGATTTCCTTCAATCTTTGGTAAACGGATTGAAGGAGATTTCCCCAAAGATATTTTTACCGCTTCATCCGCGAACTGAAAAAAGATTGAAAGAGTTTGATCTTTTCGGAAAGCTTATGGCTAACTCAAGAGTTCAGATATCCAAACCGGTGGGGATCGTTGAAAGCTTGGCTTTAACAAAGTCGTCTCTGGGCGTGCTAACCGATTCTGGAGGATTGCAGAGAGAGGCGGCATATTTCGGCAAAAAAGCGTATGTCATGCGTGATGAAACCGAGTGGCTGGAACTGGAGCAATGCGGCGCTGTTGAATGCATAGAATGCAATTTGAATGAAGTAAAATTCGAATGGGAAAGTTTTGTTTCCCCCGGCGCTGAGTATTTTCGGCCGGCTGCCCGAAAAATAGCGGGTTGCATTTTGAAAAGCTCATTTTAAGACAATATTGAAGCTATGCTTAGATGACTTACAATATATTTGAGATGTTCAAATTAGCAGCTTATTGATACTGCACAATATCAGACTAATGGCGTATTTATATAGTCACAATAAAGAATAAAGCTATCAAGATTGTATTTTCCCGGGTGCAAAGATTTATGGGCTTGACATTATGAAAATTATAAATAATACTAATTATTTTAGGATAACTGAACGGATTTAAGCATTTTGATTAAATGGCTAATAGAAAAAGCCAAATATGGTTTCCGAGACCAAAACATCGGTCGGCTTGTCGAAAACTATCTGTCTCTATCTGTTTTGCAGGTAATAAATTACTTATTGCCACTAATTACTCTTCCCTATTTGGTCCGGATCCTGGGAGTGGAAAAATTCGGCCTGGTGATGTTCGCAATGGCTTTTATCCAATATTTTCTGATATTTGCAGATTATGGATTTAATCTGTCGGCAACAAAGGAAATATCAGTTTATAGAAACAATAAAACAAAAGTATCAGAAATTTTTTTTTCGGTGATGATAATTAAGTCCTTGTTGATTTTTATTGGTTTATTGATTTTTTCTGCTATTGTTTTAGGGTTTGATAAATTCAGCGGCGATTGGAAAGTCTATTTCTTTACGCTTGGCATAGTTATAGGAAATACAATGTTTCCGATATGGTTCTTCCAAGGGATGGAGAAGATGAAATATATCACTATCCTAAATATCACCGCCAAATCGATATTTACGATATTGATATTTGTATTCATTCGGGAGCAATCAGATTATTTATATGTGCCAATATTCAATTCGTTGGGCTATATTTCTGCAGGAGCGATATCGTTATGGATAATATTTAGAAATTTTGGGCTGAAAGTTTATATACCGAAAGTATCTATCGTTTACGGGTATTTTAAAAACAGCACTCAATTTTTTCTATCACGGGCCTCCGTTTCATTGTATTCAAATAGCAATACATTCATAATAGGCTTATTCTTGGGCAATGCCATGGCCGGATATTATGCTGCAGCAGAAAAGCTGTTTATGGCTATTAGGATGGTCTATACACCGCTTAATACCGCCCTGTATCCTTATATGTGCAAGGCCAAAAATTTGAAATTATATAAAAGAATATTTAAGTATGCTGTATTATTCAACTTTCTTCTAAGTCTGGTAATATTTATTTTCAGCACATTCATTATCAATATGCTTTATGGCGAAGGATTTATGATCAGCGCCGACTTATTGAAGATTTTTTCCGGTCTCAGCCTTGTCATGGTTCCGGCTATATTACTTGGTTATCCGTTACTGGCGGCGATGGGCTACCCCAAATATGTAAATTACAGCACTATAGTTGCCTCCTTATTACACATCGCAATTCTGATTGCTATACTTCCCATTATCAATGTTTATCTGGTAGCGGCGGTGACTATTCTTACTCAATTGATTGTTGTTGGCATAAGAGTTTATGGAGTTAAAAAGTATTTATCAGGAGTTCGGGAGACTTCATTTTGTGCGGAATAGCCGGTATAATTAACCTTTATAATTGCAGCCCTATTGCCGAATCGGTTATCAATAGAATGGCAAAATCATTGGTTCACAGGGGGCCTGATGATTTTGGCACTTACGTGGATGATAGAGTTGCGCTCGGTCATACGAGATTGATGATTATCGATCTTAGTTCGTCCGGGAAACAACCGCTGTTTGATGTCTCCGGCCGCGCCGGTATTGTTTTCAATGGCGAAGTTTATAATTATAACGAGATCAAACAGGAATTACTAGGCAAAGGCTACCGGTTTAAATCATCAACCGATACAGAAGTTGTACTCAACTATTATTTAGAGTACGGGTTTGATTGCCTGGAAAAATTCATCGGTATGTTTGCTTTTGCTATTTATGATAAATCAAAATCACAGGTTTTTCTGGCCAGAGACAGGATTGGGATCAAACCGCTATATTATACATTATTCGATGATAAATTGATTTTCGCTTCCGAGATCAAAGCTATTTTACTCTATCCCGGTTTTCAGACGGAACCCGATGTAAATGCAATCTCAAGTTATTTGAGTTACCGATATCCCATTGGAGAGAACACGCTATTTAAGAATATATTTTCCCTTCAGCCCGGACATTATCTGGATATCTCAGCGAGCGATATTGTCAAAAAGCAATACTGGGATTTGCCTATCAATATTGATAAGGAAGATTTCGGCGAAGATTACTATTTGCGCAATGTAAAAGAGCTGTTAGAAAACTCTGTCAGATATCGGATGATCTCGGATGTTCCTCTTGGAGCTTACCTAAGTGGGGGACTGGATTCCAGCATTATAGTCTCCATCATGTCGAAATTCAGCGATAATCCTGTTAAAACCTTTACTATCGGATTTGCTGATGAAGGTTATAATGAATTCGAATATGCCAAGCAAGTAGCAAATATGTGCAGCACCGATCATCACGAAATTATGCTTGGCTCTGACAAGTATATTGAAAACATGATCAGACTAATCAAGTTTAAGGATTCTCCCTTGAGCGTGGCAAACGAGCCAGCATTGTATGTGATGTCACAAAAATTGAAGCAATACATCACGGTTGTGCTATCGGGTGAGGGAGCGGATGAAATTTTTGGCGGCTATGGCAGGATTTTTAGGAGCCCTTATGATTATCTTAGGCTCAAGGAATTGTCGGAGAATAATCAAACAAACAACAAGACTGTATTTAAGACACTTATCAAGAACCTTAACAGCAAATATTCCGGTAAATCATTTCACAATGAGATCGATCATTTTCTGGAACTCTATAGCTACATATCTTGGAATGATAAAGAAAAATTCCTAGATCAGGATATAATCTCAATTTTGAATGGCGATCATTTGCTTTACCAATTATTCAATTCCCAATTCGATAGAATCAATAATCTCAACATTTACGATAAATACATGTGGATATTCGAGAAGTTTCATATCATCGGTTTGTTACATAGAGTCGATATGACAACAATGGCAACATCTGTTGAAGCAAGAGTGCCATTTGTTGATCATCGTTTAGTCGAATTTGCCTTGGCTATGCCGGTTAGATACAAATTAAAGTGGAAATCCTTGCTTGATAAGATAGCAGCCTCAGTTTGTAATAGCGATCAAATAAGCGAAAAATACGATATCCCCAAATACATACTAAAGAAAGCTTTTGAAAAACAATTGCCTCCTGATGTGGTGTGGCGACGAAAAATGGGATTTCCAGTACCGATTCATAACTGGCTGGGCAGCAATTTTAATGACTTCGCCATGGAAGTATTACTGGACGATAAGGCTAGGTCGAGGAAGATATACAATTTCAAAAACCTTGAAAATATGTTAAATAACCAAGAACTGTTCAAGAAACATAAGTTTGGTCTAAAAATATGGATGCTGGTGAATCTGGAGCTATGGTTTCAAGAATATTTTGATTAGATGAACGTTTTTTAATAGGAGGTCAGAGTGAAACTATTCATATTATCCGCCGGTAAGGGAACAAGGCTATGGCCATTGACAAAAAATACGCCAAAACCCCTGTTAACATTCGATGATGGAACCACAATATTGGAACGGCAGATAGAAAATGCATTAAAGGATCATTTGTTCAGCGAGATCATTATAATAACCGGTTATAAATCGGAGCAGATCGAAGCCAAGATAAAGGATTATAAAACCAGAATTCCTATCACTATTTTTTATAACCCGGTCTATGACCTGACTAATAATCTAGTTTCAGTATGGGTGGCTCACCATTTGATGCAAAATGAAGATTTTATGATCACAAATGGCGATAATATTTACAGGAATGGCGTATTTGCGAAAATCCAAACCGATAAATCGGAAACGATCCTGGTTACCGTTGATTATAAAGATAAGTATGATGATGATGATATGAAGGTAATGCTTTCTGATGACGGAAAAATATCTAGAATCAGCAAACAGATACCAATCAAACAAACCGATGCGGAATCTGTAGGATTGGTCTTGGTAAAGGGGGAAAAATGCAGAAGGCTATTTGTCAATAAGGTTATAGAGCTGGTCAAGGAAAAGGAGTATCTGGATAAGTTCTGGCTCGAAATATTCAATTCTCTTATCGATAGCGGAATTTTTATCAATAAGGCCGAAATTGCCCAAGATGATTGGCAGGAAGTTGATTTCCATCCCGATGTTGATGTTATGAAAAAATTCATATTAAAGGATTTTTAAGTATTTTTATAAATGCTAGCATTTTGGTAAGACTTGAATTAAGAAAATGACAGTTCAAAATAAAATCATTACGGTACTGGGTTGGCTTATAGGGAATATCATTTATTTCATCACCTATCTAATCCCTAAAAAAAAGAACCTCTGGGTGTTTGGTTCTTGGTTTGGGGAAAAATATTGTGACAACTCTAAGTATTTATTCGAATATGTATGCAAAAATCAGCCTGAGATTAGACCCGTTTGGCTTACCAATAATAACATGGTTTTAAAATTGATCAGGAGTAGGGGTCTTGAAGCCTGCAAAAGCTATAGCCTAAAAGGAACCTGGATTTCAATGAGAGCACGCGTAGGAGTGATCTCAACCTGGTATGGGGATCTTAACAGGTATACGGTATCAAATATGCATATAGTTCAATTATGGCATGGGACACCGTTAAAAAAGATTGGAAGAGATGACAGTGTAAGTGTAAAATATAAATCTGCTTTCCAAAGATATTTCTATAAGCTTTTCCCATTTCTTGTGAAGGATTTTGCTAAAGCCATGATGAGTGTTCCCTCGCCGCATGTTCAGAAAATATTATCTGGTGCGTTTGGTATCCCGTTAAATAATGTTAAAGTAGTCGGGTACCCGAGAAACGATATCTTCTTCATGAAGAAGATTGAGGAATTTCCAATCAAGAACAGAATAAAGAAGTTAAGAACTAATTTCAAAATTGGCATATTTTTGCCAACACATAGAGGTAAAGGGAAAAATAGCATTACCTCGATGTTAGGCGATAATCTTAAATGGATCAATTCCCGTCTTAAAACTCTTAATGTGATTCTTCTTTTGAAATATCACTATTATCAACTTCAATTTTCCAAAGAAAGTTGGACACACTATTCAAACATTATTATTTTAAATGATGATGATATAAATCAGGACATTTATCCGATATTGACGCAGACTGATTTTTTAATTACTGATTATTCAAGTATTATGTTCGATTATCTTTTAACAGATAAGCCAATGATCTTCGCCCCGTTTGACATGGATGATTATTTAAAAAACGATCGAGAATTTTATTATCATTATGATGACGTTACACCTGGTGCTAAAGCCGCCAACTGGGATGAGTTAATTGAATGCATTGATGAAGTAATCAAATATCCTGCTAAATATAACAAACAACGAGCTGAAATTAGAGAAAAGTTTAATCAATTCGTTGATGGAAACAGCTGCAAAAAAGTTTTTGAGGAAATTATCAATAATGCTTAACTTTTTAACAAGGTTCTAATTCAATGATCTTGTTTTTAGAACATGCCGCTGAGAGGAAAAGGGGAGGTGAGATATACTTTGCACATCTTCATGGATTTTTTAAGAAACGCTTTAAAGATGTTCTTCCTCAGGAATTAGAAAAACTTTTGCCCCGCTTACGAAATCCGATAAATCATATGAAACACAAATGGAAATTGGCTCAAAAGCATCAACCCGATTTGATTGTCGTTGATATCTCGTCAGCCTTCCGAAGCGCATTAGCGGTTCATTTCATGAAAAAGCGAAAGCGAACGATATTGGTTGTGGTTCAAGGGGAAAGACAGAGTTTTCGATATAATATCTTTTTTCTAAAATGGCTGGTACGTAGCTTTGAAAAGTATTTATTAAGAAGTGCATCAATGGTCATAACAAACAGCAATTATATTGCTCATAGATCCAAACGATATATTCGAAAGCGGATTCCATTTATTATGGCTAATCCGGGATTGGAGCTAAGTTTTAGTCCCGATAGCAATAATCTTCATATTGTAAATAAAAAATCGCCAGTTGAATTGCTATTTGTGGGCCAGTGCGCCTATCGAAAAGGATTGAAGGGGCTTGTTGAAGCAATTGGAATTTTGAAAGGTTTGGATATTCATTTGAATATTGCTGGCGGTTATAACAAAGAAGATCGATACTTCAAAGAAGTGAATAAAATCATCAATCAAGAGAGACTTCAAGCCAAGATAACATTTCATGGCTTTCTGGATCGTCCACAATTGAATAAGCTTTATCGCACATGCAATATATTTATAATGCCCTCTCTGGCTGAAGGATTTGGCATGGCGTTAGCTGAGGCTATATGTTTCGGTCTGCCAATTGTTGCCAGTACTGCGGGAGCAATACCAGAATTGGTCGCTGATGGGGTTAATGCTGTTTTAGTTAAGCCTAAAGATTCAAAGGGAATAGCGGCTGGTATAAGGCGTTTAATTGAAGATAAAAACTTGAGGGTATCCATGAGCAAGGCTAATCTCGAAAAAGCAAAGATTTTGCCAAGCTGGGATGATTTCGACAGGATTATGGAGGAAAGGCTGGCCCCGCTAATCGAGAAATTACCAAGATGAAAGTTGAATTGATCTTTAAGTATTTTAGATTATATATTGATAGTTACGGCGACTATTCATGGAGTGTGTTTTGAAGATTCTCTTTATTGCAATGGCCAGTTCTGCTCACACTATTAAGTGGGTAAACTATTTTAGGGATACTGGCTATGATATTATGCTGGTGAGCTTTTACCCCTCTGATGAAATTAAAGGCCTTGATTTCCGTCATATCCCATGCTGGAATAAAAATTTTGCAATTTTCAAGATCGCGAAAGTTAAAAGACTAATTAAACAATTTAAACCGGATATTATTCATGCTCATTTTGCTACCAGTTGCGGTTTGGTTGCCGCTTTAACAGGTTTCCACCCTTATGTTCTGTCGGTTTGGGGTGATGATATTTTAGAATTCCCCCGTCGTTCACCGATACATAAATGGGTAGTGAAAAAAGCTATTATGGATGCTGATTATGTGACGGCTACCAGTAATATGTTGGCAAAGAAAACAAAGGTATTGATCAAGAGTAAAAAGAAAATACAGGTTATTCCATTCGGTGTTAATCTAAGTCATTATAGCTTTAAGATGAGATCGATCGGTGATGAGCTTCATATAGGTACTGTTAGAAATCTTACGCCAAAATATGGATTGGATATTTTGATCAAGGCAGTTGCCGTATTGCTGAATTCTTTTCAAAAAATCAGACTTACGATCGTCGGTGATGGTATGATTAGGCAAAAACTTGAATCTTTGGTCGACCGGTTAGGTATAAAAAATAATGTCGCTTTTACCGGTTTTGTCCCAAATGAAAAAGTAGTAGAGTATTTGAATAAATTTGATATTTTTGTAATGCCTTCCGTTGGTGAAGGCGAAAGTTTCGGCGTGGCGGCTGTCGAGGCTATGGCCACCGGACTGCCGGTTGTAGCCTCGAATGTCGGCGGGCTGCCCGAGGTTGTGGATGATGGCAAAACAGGTATGCTCGTTAAGCCAGGCGATGTTGAGGATTTGAAAAGGGCTCTGGAATTTTATATATTCTCCAGAGATGCCCGAATTGAACATGGTAAAAAGGGACGGGAGAAGGTAAAAAAGTTATATAACTGGAAAGATAACGCTAAAGAAATGAATAACTTATACAAAGAAATTTTATCAAAAACCAATAGCTGATTTGACAAATCAAGAAACTATATTACGCATTAATAACCATGAAAATACTTGTAATATCGCAATACTTTCCCCCCGAACCCGGAGCAACCTCAAACCGTCTTCTGTCGTTTGTTGAGGCTATGGTCAAAAGGGGGCATGATGTAACTGTTATCTGCGAATTCCCCAATCATCCTGTCGGCATATTGTCTCCTGAAGATAAATGGCGCCTTTATAGAGTTGAAGATAATGGCTCTTATAAAGTTGTCAGAACGTTTGTAATGACTTTCGCCAAAAAAAACAATATCAAGCGGATGCTGTTTTATCTGTCGTTTGCTTTATCATCGTTTATTGCAATTTTATTTTTACGGCGTCATGATGTGGTTTTTGCCTCATCACCGCCGATATTTCATGCGTTTACCTCAATGATTGCGGCAAAGATTAAACGAACGAAATTTGTTGTTGATATAAGAGACTTGTGGCCGGATTCAGCATTAGAAATTGAGGCAGTTTCAAATAAAACATTACTTAGATCGGGTGGTTATATTGAAAGAAAAGTCTATGCTAATGCAAAAGCAATATTTACTGTATCACATGGTATCAGGGAGAAAATTATAAAACGAGGGGGCGATGGCAAAACAATAGTCTCCTACAATGGTACTTTTGAGCGTATGTTGTCCTGGAATGGAGACGTCGAAGAATTTAGAAAATCTCAGGAATGGACTGGAAAAATAGTAGTTGCCTACGCGGGATTAATCGGTCTTGGGCAGGACTTAAAAAGCCTGCTTCCTGAAATTAATAATATGGCCCGGGAAGATTTAATATTTCTCTTTATCGGCGGCGGTCCCGAAAAAAATAAATTTAAAAATGAAACAAAAAGGTTCAGATTAAATAATATTAGGATTTTAGATCTACTGCCCGTTTCGGAAGTGATAAAATATTTACGCAGTGTTGATATACTGTTGGTGATTTTAAGGGAGATCGAATTATTTAAAAGCGCTATTCCCTCCAAGTTCTTTGATTATATGGCGGCAGGGAAACCTGTAATATCCAATGTCGACGGTGAATTAAGGGAAATAATGGAGAAACATAATACCGGTATCTACTTCTCTTTAAAAGAACCCGGATCTTTTAAATCCGCCATAAATAACCTTATTAATGATCCCGAAAAACGTAAGTCGCTGGGTGAAAATGGAAGAAATTTGGCTGCTCGCAGTTTCTTAAGGTCCAAATTAGCAGCAGATGCAGTTGAGCAAATTGAAAAAGCGCTAAAAACTTAAATCCAAGGGTCGAAAATGGCGATAGACAACAGCAGGGCAGTATTTTTAGACCGTGATGGCGTGATTGTCAGTGAAAAAGACTTTATTATCAATCCGGATCAACTCGAATTTATCCCCGGTTCGCTTGAAGCCTTGAAACGGGTCCCCAAGGATTACCTGAAAATCATTATCTCCAATCAATCCGGAGTAGGACGAGGATTTTTCAGAGCTGAACAGGTAGAAGCGTTTAATAGGTTTTTGCTTGCAGAAATAAAAAAAAAGGGTGCTTCTATAGATGAAATATATTATTGTCCACATACGCGTGAGGATGATTGTGAATGCCGCAAGCCTAAAACTCTGTTGTTTGAATCGGCTAAGCGGCAATATAATATTGATTATGCAAAATCCTGGATGATTGGCGATAAAAGTTCTGACATCCAGGCAGGGAAAAATATCGGGGCAACGACAATTTTGGTTTTAACAGGCTATGGCGGGAAAGAGCATGGCAATAGTGATGTTGTTGCCGATTATACTGTAAACAACCTTTATGAAGCAGTGGAGATAATTAGAGAATGACCCCAAAAAAGAAGAAAAAGACCGCCCTGGTTACCGGTGGCGCTGGTTTTATCGGATCGTTTTTAGCTGAAGAATTGCTGAAATGCGGCTATAAGGTCCGTGTTGTCGACAATCTTTCGACCGGCAGCCTGGCAAATATTAAGCATTTAGAAAATAATTCTGATTTTATATTTGAGACCGGCAATATCATGGACAAAAATCTCATGGATCAGATGGTGGCCGCTTGCGATATTATGTTCCATCTGGCGGCAGCAGTCGGTGTAAGATTGATCATTGAAAAGCCGGTTGACACAATAGAAACGAATATATTGGGTTCTGAAATTATTTTGAAGCTTGCCAATAAATATGACAAGAAAGTGATCATGGCGTCAACATCTGAGGTTTATGGCAAAAATAATAAAGTTCCGTTTAAGGAGACCGATGATTCGGTTTATGGTCCCACGATTAAAAGTCGGTGGAGCTATGCCTGTTCTAAAGCGGTGGATGAATTTTTATCTCTTGCCTATTACCATGAGAAAAAACTTCCCGTGGTGATAGTCAGACTTTTTAATACTATCGGTCCCAGGCAGACCGGTCAATATGGGATGGTTGTGCCTACATTCGTTAAACAAGCTTTGATGGGGCATGATATAACCGTGTTCGGCGATGGCAAACAGACTCGCTGTTTCACCAATGTCAGGGATGTGGTCTGGGCGATAATAAATCTTTCGGAAAAACCACAGGCTGAGGGCAAGGTTTACAATATCGGCAGCCGTGAGGAGATTTCCATTAGAGACCTGGCCAAAAAAATAAAAGCAATGTGTGAATCATCATCGAAAATAATTCAAATCCCATATGACAGCGCTTTTGCACGGGGATTTGAAGATATGCATAGAAGAGTTCCAGACATATCCAAAGTTGCCAAAGAAATCGGTTACAAACCAAAAATTAGTCTGGAACAATCTATCCTTGAGATTATAGATTTCTATAAGCGATGAAATATTATTATCTTAATTCATTACTGCTGTCATTTTTGGTAGTCGTTTCATTGATGCCGTTAATAAGACGGCTGGCTTTAAGGGTCGGTTTTTTAGATTTGCCATCTGCCAGAAAAGTACATGCAAGTCCAATTCCTCTTGGCGGTGGTCTGGCAGTTTTTATAAGTTTCGTTGCCGTAATCATCGCCATGACATTCGTTTTTGATTTCAGTGATGCCAGACCGGCAATCGGGATTATAGTTGGAGCCACCCTTATTGTAATTATGGGCTTATGCGATGACTATTACAACATGGGTTTCCAGGTTAAATTATTGGGACAGATTATTGCGGCTGTTTTGTTTCTGACTTTTATTAAGGATGTTTCTCCGATGATGTCGTTTCCTGCCTATCCTGTTTTAGCAGTATTGTGGATTGTGAGTCTGCAGAATGCACTTAACTTTCTGGATAATATGGATGGCCTTTGTACTGGAATCTCTATGATGATAGCCGTTGGTTTCGGGGTTCTGTTTGCCATCAAAGGCATGCCTGTATTTGCGGTGATGAGCTTTGCTCTGGCCGGCGCGGCTATCGGTTTTTTACGTTATAATCTGCCGCCCGCTAATATTTTTCTCGGCGATACGGGAAGCCTTTTATTCGGCTTTAGCTTATCCTGTCTCGGGATTGTTCATCTCAACAGCTCTGGCAATCTTGTCGAAGCTTTGGCCCCGTTACTTATCATGGTCTACCCGATATTCGATCTCACGTTTGTTATAATAACCCGTCTTAATGAGGGGCGAAAAGTATATATAGGAGGTAAGGATCACTCGTCTCATAAGATAAGCTTTATGGGTTTTACTAAAAGAACGACTGTATTCGTAATTTATCTGATAAATATACTGCTGGTTTTTTCCGGGGTTTTAATATTTTTCCTGGAAGGTTCCCCGCTTGGAACTATTATAGTGGTGATATTCGCCCTTGCTTTAGCCTTTATCGGAGTACATATCTACAAAAATATACTCTATATTAAGGACAAAATCATATCCGTTCTGACTGATCTGGCAGCAATCAATCTGGCTTTTCTTTTCTATTATATCTTTAAATATAAAAGCGGTCTTCTTGAATTTTCAACTTTCCTGCCCCTTGATATCTTGTTAATCCCGTTGGTCTGGATTAATATATACTGGATATTTTTATATGCGGTAACGGGTCTGTATGATATACCTTTCGAGTTAAACTTCCGGTATCATGGCTTTGCGGTCATAAAAACTCTTTTGGCGGGAACAGTAATATTCCTGTTGATTAATTTTAGGTTCGGAGAAGGCTTTCTAATCTCTCTCTCTTCGATGCTGGTATATATTTTTCCTTTATTGGTTTTGAATATGATATCCAGATATTTTCTCTCTGGATATCTGAAGAGAAAATTAAAAAGCAGCAAGAAAAAAGTTGACTGTGTACTGGTGAAATTGAGTCCAGCAGGTGAAATTGATTCCTCGATTAAACCGTTTGAAGAACATTATAATATTATCGGGTATACTGGTGAAGGAGACTATTCTTATTTAAAAAGATTAGGCGGATTCGATGAACTATATGATGTCTTAAAGGAAAATAAAATTGCCAGAGTAATACTGGACATTTCTGAGAAGAATTATGACAATCTAAAAGATATTTTCAGTTCTGCATTCTATTTGGAAACGGAGTTCTTAATTGTCGATAAAAAAAGCGATAACTTGAAGGGCTTGAAGAAATTTAAAACATTCATTGAAAATATATCTTTAATTACGATTAGATATCAAAAATTCTTTGCAAGAGCCGTTAAAAGGGGTATGGATGTCGCATTTGCTGTTTTGATATTGCTGATCTCAAGCCCGATTTTTGTCTACCGATATATTCAATCAAAAATAAATAAACTGCCATTTTTGGTGAAGGTTAGTTTCTATGGAAGAGACGGTCATGTGAAAAACTGTCTTGATTTCTACAATCATGCCCTGAGATTTTCGAATAGAGATTTTATTCAACCGAGTTTGCCATCGTTGATATCTGTTATCAGCGGCAGCTTGTCGCTGGTGGGAACCCTGCCGTTATCTCTGAAAAAAGCTGCCGAAGATATGAAAAATATTCCAGGATACTGGCGTAGAAAGCTGGTTAAACCGGGTATCTTTGGAATGGCTCATCTATCTGATAAGAATGAATATTTTGATAATGAATTAAGATATATGGAGAGAATATCTATTCTATTTGATATTTACCTGTTAATTGTCGGTATTATACATATATTTATCAGTTTACCAGAAAAAAGAGAAAATGCTGGATCTTAAATATATAAGAGAAAATCCGGAACTCGTTAAAAAAGCGGTCCTGGATAAACAGGAAAACTGTGATATTGGCGTTATTTTAGAGCTTGATGTTAAACGACGCGAAATAATAGCCGATAAGGAAGCTCTGGAAGCTCAGAAAAATAGAGTTTCCAAGGAAATCGCCGCCGCCAAGAAAGAGAAGCTGGACGCCTCTAAGTTAATCTCGGATATGCGCCAAACAGGCGAAAAGATTGCCGGTCTTTCTGAGAAACTCCGTGATGTTGAAAGTAAATTGAATGATTTACTGCTTACTGTACCTAATATGCCCTATCCTGATGTTCCGGTTGGCGAGGATGAGTCGGCAAATAAAATTATCGGGTATATAGGAGACAAAAGGGAATTTGATTTTAAACCGCGTCCCCACTGGCAGGTCGGTGAAATAATCGGCGGACTCGACATTCCGCGCGGAGTAAAAATATCCGGTTCGGGTTTTTATTCCTTAATTGGCCCCGGAGCGTTGCTGGAAAGAGCCTTGATTAACTTTATGCTCGATTTGCATACAGGTGAACATGGTTATACTGAAGTTATGATCCCTTACTTGGCCGGTACGGAAGCGATGACCGGCTCGGGACAGCTTCCCAAGTATGAAGAAGACATGTATCGCCTGCCTGCCGATGAGCTTTATCTTATACCTACCGCTGAGGTTCCTGTTACAAATCTTCACCTGGGTGAAATATTAAAAGCTGAAGGTCTGCCAATAAATTATTGTGCTTTTTCACCTTGTTTCCGACGAGAAGCCGGCTCGTATGGCAAGGAAGTGAGAGGAATCACTCGCGTGCATCAGTTTCACAAGGTTGAAATGGTGAAAATAGTCGAACCGGATACTTCCTACGATGAGCTGGAGAATCTCCTGGCTAACGCCAGAGCAGTCCTTGATAAGCTGGATCTGCCATATCGGATAAACCTTCTCTGTGCCGGCGATCTATCGTTTGCAGCGGCCAAATGTTATGATCTTGAGGTGTTCGCCCCGGGAATGGATGCCTGGCTGGAGGTCTCCTCATGCTCAAATTTTGAGTCGTTTCAAGCAAGACGTATGAATCTGCGTTACCGTCCTGAAAAAGGCGCTAAACTCGAATTTGTGCATACCTTGAACGGATCTGGCCTGGCTTTGCCAAGAACTGTCATAGCCATACTTGAGAACTATCAGCAGGCTGATGGTTCGGTAGCTGTGCCGGAGGTCCTGGCGCCGTATATGAGAGGTCTTGAAAGGATAGAGCCTATCTAAGATGATACGATTATTTAAAATCAGGTCATTACGAGGTTATTTCAGTTATTCCAAGGTGTTGACCGGCATACTTGCATCGGGTATGATAGTTATCGTTTCTATTTTTATCTATTATAACCAGATCATTATCTCGGGATTGAAAACCGATGCAGCCCGGGTAAGTCGGGCTTATGCCCGGTTATGGCAGTATGCTGCCTCAGAAGCCACGAGCGGAGCAGAAATTAACTATATTTTCGAGGAAATAATCAAGAAAGCTAATTTCCCGATCATCGTGACCTCTCCTGATGGCGAACCGATGTTCTGGACTGTTGATGTGCCTCAGGGTGATACCTCGATAGCGGTAAAACAAAAGCTGAATAAATATATCAACGAAATGGCTGAAAAATATGAGGCTATTCCCATTTACTACGGCCCTGAAAAACTTGTAATTCATTATCTCTATTATGGTGATTCCAGATTAATCATGCAGTTGCAGTATATGCCGGTTATTGAAATTTCCGTAATTTGCATATTCGTCCTGGTTGGCTATATAGGTTTTCGAAATATAAAACGTTCTGAACAGCGTTCTATCTGGGTTGGGATGGCAAAAGAAACAGCCCATCAACTGGGAACGCCCCTGACATCTTTGATGGGCTGGGCAGAGCTTTTGAAACTTAAGTATAAAAAAGACGATTTTGCCCTGCCTGATGCAAATGTAAAAGTCAATTTTGATGAAATTATCAGTAGAATGCAGTCGGATTTAATGCGTCTTGACAGGGTTGCTACGCGTTTCGGGCAAATCGGCTCGATTCCGGAGCTTGAATATTGCAGCATCAATCAACCTGTTGAAGAAATCGTTTCATATTACAAGTTGAGATTGCCCGGCGGTGGAAAGGGTGTAGAAATAATCGAACAATATGGCGAGCTACCCGATATAAATATTAATAAGGAGTTGATTGGCTGGGTGATCGAAAACCTGATAAAGAATTCTCTGGAGGCTGTCGATCCGAGAACCGGCAAAATTTATATTGAAACAAAGCGTAGTAACAATAGAATAGTGGTAAGTATTGCTGATAATGGCCGGGGTATCAAATCATCGTATCAAAAAAGGATATTTGCCCCCGGGTTTTCTACTCGTCTAAGAGGCTGGGGGCTGGGATTAACGTTGGCCAGACGAATTATTGAGGAATACCATAACGGAAAGATCTGGCTGGAAAAAAGCGAGCCCGGCGTTAAAACGGAGTTTATTTTAGAGTTGCCGGTGTAGTATGGAAAGAAATATATTATGGGTCGATGATGAAATCGACCTGCTCAAGGCACACATAATATTTTTAGATGAACACGGGTATAAGGTGGATGTTGCAGCCAACGGCGATGACGCCATCGAGAGGGTAAAAAATAAGCGTTACGACCTGGTCTTACTCGACGAGATGATGCCGGGACGCGATGGTTTATCGACACTTGTAGAGTTAAAGGAAATTGACATCAGTCTGCCCGTTGTTATGGTCACCAAGTCGGAAGAAGAGCGGCTCATGGATCAAGCTACGGGTCAGAAGATTGACGACTACCTGACGAAGCCGGTAAATCCCAGCCAGCTGCTTTCAGCGATAAAACGTATCCTCGATAAGAAGCGAATACTGCAAGACCATCTGACTCAGAAATTCGTTATGGAATTTAACCAGATAAATGCCAGGCTGATGGGACCCATGGATTGGCGGGAGTGGATCGATCTTCATTTGAAAATATCGACCATGGACCTCGATTTGGAAAATTTCCGAGATATCGGTCTCAGACAGTCGCTTCAGGATCAAAGACGTCAGTGCAATGCTGAATTTGCTCATTATGTTTTTAATAATTATGCGGATTGGGTCAAGGGTAACGGCCCCTATCTGTCAACCGATGTTGTTAAAAACTATCTGGTTCCTCACCTGAAGGACAAAAAGCAGACTTTCTTTATAGTAATTGATTGTATGCGATTGGATCAATGGCTTATGATCGAGCCCGTACTGGCGGAATATTTCAACGTTAAAAAAGATTATTATTATTCGGTATTGCCTACAGCGACTCCTTTTTCCCGCAATGCTATATTCTCGGGCGAATTCCCCGATAAAGTCGCTAAGTTGTACCCGGACGTATGGCGTATTAATTCCCCTGAGTTCAGCCGTAACCGAAACGAACGACAGCTCCTCGACCGGCAGTTGAAAAAACTGAACGTTAAACTTGAAGGAGAATCCAGATATGTTAAAGTCCTCGACTTTGAAGAGGGACAAAATTTAGCGAAGAAAATTAGATCCTACGCAAAAACCCCGCTTCTTTCGGTAGTCTATAATTTCATAGATATCCTTGCTCATGGAAGAAGCGAGTCGGAAATACTCCAGGAGATTGCCCCCGACGAGGCCGCTTTCAGGTCGCTTATGAAATCGTGGTTTATTCATTCTCATCTGTTTGAATTGCTTAGAAGCCTCTCCGAATTTGATTGTTCGGTTGTAATTACTACCGATCATGGTTCCGTTCTGGGAACACGCGGAACAATCGTATATGGCAAAAAAGAGGCATCCTCAAACCTGCGTTATAAATATGGCGATAACCTTAACTGTGACCCCAAGCAAACGTTCCTTGTTAAAAAGCCGCAAGATTTCCGTTTGCCGGTGTGGGGACTGGCTACAACTTACCTTTTAGCCCGTGAGGATTACTATTTTGTTTATCCGACAAATTACTCCGAATATCGCCGGCAATACCGCAACAGCTTTCAGCATGGCGGGATATCTTTAGATGAAATGATCCTGCCGATTATAACTTTAAGTCCAAAATAATAGATAAGTTTAATAGATTTTAATATACCGATAAAGGTATGATAGAAACTACTTATTCAGAAGAACAGACTGAAGCATTGGGCCAAAAAATCTCGGCTGACCTCAGACCTGGTGATTTTCTTGGATTATACGGTTCTCTTGGTTCCGGTAAGACTGTGTTTGCCAGGGGAATATGTCGAGGTCTTGGTAATACAATTGATGTTTCAAGTCCAACATTTAATATTATCAACTTTTATCCCGGTAAAATAGAGGTCGCCCATGTCGATCTTTACCGGGTAGACAGCAGATTGGATGAACTCGGCCTGGATGAACTGTTTGAATCCGAGCGGATTATCATTGTTGAATGGGCTGAAAAAGTAAAAAATGATTTGCCCCCGAGACGTTTAGATATTTTCTTTAACATTGTCGATCTTAAAACACGGGAAGTAAGGATTGAAAAAATAGATGATACTGGGAATTGATACATCGGGAAAGAATTTAGGCCTGGCAGTATGCAGTCAGGGTAAGCTGACAGCCTCATCATTGTCAAAACCAGGGTTAAGGCATGGCGAGATTGTTCAGAAGATGATTGACGGCTTTCTTAAAGAACACGACCTTTGTTTCGATGACCTGACGGGCATTTCAGTAACGCTTGGCCCCGGGTCATTTACCGGTCTTCGGATTGGGCTGGCCGCCGCCAAGGGCTATTCTTATGCTCTGCACCTTCCCTTAACGGGCGTTTCGACATTACTGGCCGAGTCGGCCGCATTTTCACAATTCTCCCAAAAAGTTGTCGTCGTGGTTGATGCAAGACGAAATGAATATTATTCGGCGGCCTTTGATTGCTCTGATGATTTATCGCTCAGGCTTACTCCTGATAGAGTTGGCCCCTTAAGCAGTTTGAAGGAATTGGCTGATGATAACGTCGTTGTTTTTGGGCCTTCCTATTTAAAGGAGTTGTTTGATTCAGAAATCGGACCTGGCGAATACTATAACAATGATGATTTTAACCTGGCGATCCCGGCCAGCCTTTATGGCGAACGGGATATAAAAAACGGCCGGAACACGGATATTGATCCCCTGGTTCCAATTTACTTGAGGTCTGATTTTTAATCAGAGCGACGCTAAATGAAGCTTGATATTATAAAAATGACTGAAGTCGATATCGATGCGGTTTATGAGATCGAGACGAAGGTATTTGCCGATCCCTGGTCGAAGCGGGCATTTTTATCCGATCTGAAAAATGATTTTACTTATCCATTGGTGGTTCGTTTCGAAAATAAAGTAGCCGGCTATGCATGTCTGTATCGGGCGGTTGATGAGATACAGATCGGAAACTTTGCGGTTGCGCCGGATTTTCATCAAAGAGGAATCGGAACGATGTTGATGGAGTACATTTTAGGCCTGGCTGCCGAATTACAAGCGCGGCTGTTCATTCTGGAGGTCCGGCCATCCAATGAAGCGGCTCGCAGACTATATATGAAGTTCGGCTTTAAAGAGGCCGGTAAGCGCAGATATTATTATCGTAAACCCACCGAGGATGCATTGATTTTAATTAAAAGTGTTGACTGATGGAATGGTTTCGTAAAAAATCCCGCGAATTAACTGGCGGTGAAAAAAAAGAAATACCGGATGGCGTCTGGACAAAATGCAAGGGCTGCGGCGAAATCATAACCCAGGCTTCCCTGACAAAAAATTACCGCGTCTGTCCCAAGTGTGAATACCATTTTCGAATTAATAGCGGTGATTATATCAAACTTCTTCTCGATGACGGGAAATTAGAGGAATATAATAAAGATTTAACTTCAGCAGACCCGCTCGGTTTTAAAGACTCTAAAAAATACTCAGACAGAATAGCGGCGGCTCGAAAGAAAACGAATATGAATGATGCTGTTGTTGTCGGCATAGGCAAAATCAACAACCGGGAAATTTCCTTTTCAGTAATGGAGTTTGCTTTTATCGGAGGTTCGATGGGTTCAGTGGTTGGTGAAAAGGTCGCCAGAGCTATCGAACGTTCAATCGACAGGAAAATTCCGCTTGTTATAGTATCATGTTCCGGCGGAGCCCGCATGATGGAGGGGATACTGTCGCTCATGCAGATGGCTAAAACCTCGGCGCTTCTGGCACAACTAAACAAGATGAAGATTCCCTTCATATCAGTCCTGACCAATCCGACAACCGCGGGCGTTATGGCCTCTTATGCTTCGCTTGGAGATATTATTATCGCCGAACCGCAGGCGCTTCTGGGATTTGCCGGTCCCCGGGTAATAGCCCAGACTATCGGCGGTGAATTACCGCCAGGTTTTCAATCATCGGAATTTTTCCTCGAACACGGTTTTTTGGATGCAATTATCAAAAGAAAGGATCTAAAACGAACGATATCCCTTCTTCTTAATTACATGCAAATGCCGGAATAGAAAAAAATGAATTATAAAGAAGTATTAGAATATCTACTTCAACTTGAGCGGATGGGAATAAAATTGGGGTTGGAAAACACCAATCGTCTTTTATCATACCTGGGCGATCCTCATAAAACATTCCCTTCAATTCATATCGCCGGAACCAACGGCAAGGGCAGTACGGCTGTTATTATTGAAAGCATACTTGCAAATTCGGGTTACCGGGTCGGCTTATATACCTCGCCGCACTTAGTTGATTTTCGAGAAAGAATCCGGATTAATGGTCGTTTGATAAGTCAGAAATATGTGACCGATTTTTTCAGCGATGTTCGGGAGAAATTCCAGTCAATTAACCCGACTTTTTTCGAGGCGGCCACTGTTTTAGCGTTTACTTATTTTCGCGATGAGAAAGTCGACCTGGCGATAATAGAAACCGGCATGGGCGGGCGGTTTGACGCCACAAATGTTCTTACTCCTGCAGCCTCTGTCATAACCAACATCGATCGCGAACATACAAGTCACCTGGGTAACGATTTGAGCAAAATCGCTTTTGAAAAAGCGGGGATAATTAAAAACGGCATACCGGTCGTTACCGCAACCCATCAGCTTGAAGCCAGACGGGTCATCAGACAGGTTTGCCGGCAGAGAAAGACCAAACTTATTTCCGTGTTTGATGAGACCCAGTGGGTGATCAAAGAGATTAACGAACGGAAAACCGAACTTGATATTTTTACCCGGTCGCAGAAATATTACAACCTTCGTCTGACATTGCCCGGTCGTCATCAACTTGAAAATGCCATCTGTGCCATTATTGCCGCCGAGCTGGCTGAACCTATCGGAATAAAAGTTACATCCACCGGTGCTTCGCTCGGTTTTAGAGATATCAAGTGGCCTGGCAGATTGCAAAGAATTTCAAAAGAGCCCGAAGTGATTCTGGATGTCGGACATAATCCAACGGCCATGAAAACATTGTATGAGTATTTCAAGGAGTTTTATCATGGTCGTTACGTTGCCACGGTTTTTGGCATACTTTCCGACAAGGACGCAAACCTTATGCTTACCGAACTTAACAGGTTCGCTAATGTTATTATAATTACTGAACCTGTAACAGACCGAGCCGCCGACAGCGAGACTCTGGCCCGTCAGGCGTCACATATTACTTCAAATTTCCAGATTATACCTCATGTCAGGGATGCTTTCAAGGCGGTGCTTGACCACGCAAAAGATGATGACATCGTTTTAGTCACCGGATCACATTATACGGTAGGAGAGGTATTATCGCTTACCGGCAAATAAAAAATCGATATATGGAATAATTCAATCTTTAAGATTGTATGATAAATGGAAGTTGTGTTAAAAGATGGTATTTTTGAAAAAATTTGAGATTGATCGACAATAAGAGAGCGTTTCATCACAACCTCAACATGTATTAAAATAACATGAATATGAAATTCAAGCTTGTATCAGATTACAAACCAAGCGGCGATCAACCTCAGGCGATCGATAAGCTGGTTGAAAGTTTTAACGAAGGAAAACGGTTCCAAACATTGCTGGGCGTCACCGGTTCCGGAAAAACGTTTACCATTGCTAATGTCATTGCCCGATTAGACCTGCCGACTTTGGTAATCTCGCATAATAAAACATTAGCCGCCCAGCTTTATGGCGAGTTGAAAGGATTTTTTCCGGAAAATTCTGTTGAGTTTTTTATCAGCTATTATGATTATTATCAGCCCGAGGCTTATATCCCTGCCACCGACACCTTTATTGAGAAGGATACATCCATAAATGATGATATCGATCGACTTCGTCTGCGGGCGACATCATCGCTGCTGGAGCGGCAGGATGTTATCATTGTGGCTTCGGTTTCGTGCATCTATGGACTCGGCTCGCCGGATGAATATAAGGAGATGATGGTATTCTTAGAGGTCGGTAAGTCTTACCCGCGCGATCGTTTATTGCGGGATCTAATCAAAATCCAGTACAATAGAAACGATATAGAATTTGGCCGGGGAGCCTTCAGAGTACGGGGCGATATTGTAGAGGTTCATCCGGCTTATGATGATATCGGCGTCCGGATAGATTATTTCGGCGACGAAATAGAGAAAATTACTGAAGTCAACTTAATTGACGGTCACGTTGTAGAACAAAAGAACCGGCATTCTATTTATCCGGCGCGTCATTTTGTCACCCAACGCAGAAACCTTGATCGAGCGATAAAAGTTATTGAGAATGAACTCGAAGAAAGGCTTGAATTTTTCAGGAAAAATGGCAAACTGTTAGAGGCTCAGCGTCTGGCTTCCAGAACAAGGTACGATATTGAAATGATGAAGGAAATCGGCTATTGCTCCGGAATAGAGAATTATTCACGTCACATTGCCGGACGGGCTTCGGGGGATAAGCCTTTTACCCTGTTTGACTTTTTCCCGAAAAAATATCTTTTGGTTATCGATGAATCGCATCAGACTATCCCGCAGGTCAGAGGTATGTTTCGCGGCGACCGCTCTCGCAAAGAGACTCTTGTGGAGTACGGTTTTCGGCTGCCCTCGGCGCTTGACAATCGACCATATTATTTCGAGGAGTTCGAAAAGACGATTCACAAAACTGTCTATATATCCGCTACTCCGGCAGATTATGAAATCGAGAAATCCGGCGGCGAAGTAGTAGAACAGATTATTCGGCCAACCGGTTTAGTTGACCCGTTAATTGAGGTTAGACCGCTTGAGACCCAGGTGGATGACCTGATTGCCGAAATCAGAAAGGTAATAGCGAACAACAACCGCGTGCTGGTGACCACTCTCACCAAACGAATGGCGGAAGACCTTTCTGATTATTTAGCCAATGCCGGCATTAAGGTTCGATATCTTCACTCAGAAATCAATGCCATCGACAGGGTGGAAATCCTTCGCGACCTTCGCCTGGCTCAATTCGACGTTTTAGTTGGCATTAACTTGCTTCGCGAGGGACTCGATCTGCCCGAGGTTTCTCTGGTCGCCATTCTTGACGCCGATAAGGAAGGTTTCTTGAGGTCTGAACGTTCGCTGATTCAAACAGCGGGCAGAGCGGCCCGTAACCTCGCCGGAACCGTTGTATTGTATGCGGATAAAATCACAGATTCTATGAAAAAAGCCATCGATGAGACAAATCGCAGACGTCAAATACAAATTCAATATAATAAAAAGCACGGCATCGAACCGGAAACAATATATAAATCCCGTGAGGATATCTTGAAAACAACCTCCTTTGCCGACAGTAGAACCGCTGAACCCGAAATCGATATCAAACAGGAGGTCGATGCGGTTGCCAGACTCGAGATCGAGGATAAGCTGGCTCATTTAATGAAAATGATGAATAAAGCGGCAAAACAATTCAAGTTTGAGAAAGCGGCAATTCTCAGAGATGAAATAGCTAGGATTAAAAAAACTATTAAGGAAAAAAAATAATGCGGACATCTATTCTAATAATGGCGATTTTGTCGATACTATTCTGCTCCTGCGATGAACCATTATCACAGACGGAAGCTACGGACAATGAAGCTATTTATAATGTCGTCCTTATCGATAACTACCGTGTCGCCGATCTGGATATAATACCTCCCGATATCCCTGACACAACAGAGTATTTAGAAAACCCCGACACAGTAAATCCCATTTACTGGAACAAAATCGAACAAACCGAGGAGGACCTTGATATTATAATCTCCGATCAGCCGGTTGAAACCGAGGTGGGTTCGTTTTATCAGGCGGAGGTAACTTATACTAAAACGTGGAGCGGCAATTTCAACATAATCAGGTATAATAACAATGCTGACAGCCTTGAAAGATTTTCAAAAGAATTTTCGCTTACCGGCATAAGAGAAGCGATTTGCCTGAAAATGGGTTCGACCAGCCAGCGCCGAGGTTGGGTACTAACCTCCATAGGTGACGCCGAGTTTATTTCGTCAACAGAAGAACCCCGTTTTCTGGATTATCTGTACTATTTTTCCGGGTCCAGTTCTGATTCGGTTTTTAATTTTGGATCGCGCAGCCTTAACGATCTTATCAGCTTCAACTTGGGAGAGGAAGTTACAATCAGATTTGACCTTATCAGCGACCTTGATAAACTCATAATGCATGTGCCGGTCGATAACTATAATTATCAATTAGCCGAATTCCAACCTGATCCATCCGGGGGATATAAAGCGATTTTCAATATGCCCTCTGTAAGGCTATATGGCCAATTAATATTTTTGGTGATTAACGCAGGAGACGTTTCCGAAGATTATCTGGCCAGAGGATTCAGCTATAATTATAAAACACAGTAACGGTTATAATAAAATTATTCAGATTATATGCGCGTTAATAATTATTAAGTTTAACCTCATAATGATAAAACTTGACATAACACTATATGTTGGTTTAATTAGCAAAATTATAATTGGTTGAAGTTTAATGCCGGGAGGGAAAAGTGAAAAAGATCTGGTTGTCTGTTATTGTTGTTATGTTGTTATCTGCTGCCTGTGTGTTCAAACCCGGGCGGTCTGACAGAAGTTCAATTGTTTTGGCCAGGGTCGATGGGAAAACTATCACGGCCGCTCAGCTTGATTCAATTGCTGTGAAAAAGGCCATTATTATCAATGACACCACGGATGTTGAGTCGTTGAAGACGGCACTGCTGGATTCATTAATCGATCTGAAGCTTACAGAAATCAGGGAAGACTCGATAGCGTTAAAACTCGAATATGAAAGGGATTTTCTTGATAAACGAAAAGACGAACTTGCCAGTACGGTTTTACGGCTTATGTATGAAGGCGAAATTGCATCAAATGCTAACATAGACTCATCCGAGGTCGTCCGGGAATATCGGGATAATTCTGATAAATATATTGATCCGCAACAGTTAAAAGCTTCTCATATACTGATAAAAATCCCTCCTCCGGATACATTCGGTGTAGGCTCGGAAGAAAAAATGAAAGAGGCGTTTGAGAAAAATAAGACAGAAACTTTAGTTCGGGCTGAGGCAATTGTAGTTAAAGCTAACCAGGGTGAAAACTGGGACAGCCTGGTTGTCAAGTATTCACAGGATATGACTAACAATAATAAAGGCGGCGACCTGGGTTATTTTGCTCGCGGCGCCATGGTCCCGGCTTTCGACTCCGCCGCTTTTGCCGCTGATGTTGGAGATATAGTTGGTCCGGTTGAAACCAGGTATGGTTTCCATATAATCAGAATCGATGATCATAAGCCGGAATCAGCGCTTGAGCTTGATGATGAACTGTTCAATAAGATTAAAACTATGCTGAAACGGGCAAAAGAGAAAGAGCTTGCCGACGGCTTTGTTGATTCATTAAAGGCGGCGGCAAAATATACTTACAATGAAGAGATATTAGAGCAGCCGGACAGCCTGCTTGAACCGGATATGTGGGTAATGATTGTCGATGATGTGGACACTGTGTTTGAAAAAGTATTGAAGAAAAATTTCTATAAATATCTCCGGATTAACAACATTGACGACTGGACAGTTGAAGATAAAAAGAATATGTTGACTGAAATGGCCGTTAATTCCCTTTTACGGGCGGCGGCTTATAAGCTGGGCTATTACGATTATCCCAAGGCTTTGACAGCCAAAGAGGATATCAACCGCAGAGAAGCCAAACTTAAAGTAAAACAGATGATGCGAGATATTGAATACAAGCCGTCCAAGGAGGAAATCGAAAAATATTACAGCGAACATTTCATGAAGCATTATAAAGAGAAAAAACCTTTGCACGTTCAGCATATCATATTTGGGGATTCAGTATTAGCCTCGATTGTCAGGGATTCGGTCCTTGCCGGAGCCAATTTCAAAGAGATGGCTTTGCGGTATTATGCATCCGCGTCAGCCGAGCCGGAGATTATAAAAGTCGCTTATGATCTTGGATATATCTCAGATGAGGAATTGGGTCCTGAATTTTTCAATACCGCTAATTCGCTTGAAGTCAATGACGTCTCTTTACCATACAAGACAGAATGGGGTTATCATATTATAAAGCTTGTTGATAAGAGAACGGATAAAAAATTAGATCAGGTCAGACCGGGTATTAGAAGAGCCCTGATCGAGGCCGCCGGCTCTCGCGTGAGAAGACAATATTTAGATGATTGGCGCTCGAAGACTGTTATTCAGGCGGAGAAAAGTTCTTTAGGAAAATACGAATTCCCGGAATCGATGAGGGCTGTCGAGATCGCTCCTTAAGGATAATCTAATGGCTAATGAAAGGGCCGTTGTCGATCAATCGCTTTTAAGCTGGAAAGGCGAACTTTGCCGTAAGGGAATACATCTTCTATCGTTATTTATGCCTCTCTGTTATTTTCTACTTGAGCCTAAAGAGATGTATATCGGGCTTTGCCTGATGCTGGCATTATTTGGCGTCTATGATCTGCTGCGTTTTTTTGGTCATAAATCGATAAAAAATTTTTTAGATCGATATTTTGGTTTTTTAATTAGACCCCGGGAGAATAAAGGTTTTTCTGGAGCTACTACTATTGTCTTAGCCGGACTGCTGGTCTACCTGCTGTTCGACCTTAAAGTGGCGGCCGCGTCAATGATAATTATTGTTATTGGCGATACATCCGCGGCGGTTATTGGGCGACGTTTCGGCAGGATAAAATTCCGCAGCAAGTCCCTGGAAGGGACCCTGGCGTTTATTGCAGCATCTGCCCTGGTTGTCATTTTGGCGCCTGACCTGCCCTACGGAGTTGCCTTTGCAGGAGTATTAATCGGCGCTCTTGTGGAATTATTGCCGCTTTATATCGATGATAATATCACCGTGCCTCTGGCATCGGGCGCTCTTATGCAGATGTTAATCTAGTAAAAGACGATTTATCAGGCGTTATAATTACCGAATATTTTTATAAGTTGTATAAATGGATAAAGACGTCAGGATTTTTACGGGGTCATAAGCGCATATTTTATTTAGAGTTACGATAATTCAATATAAAACTTGACTCAAAATAAATATGTTGCTATATTTAATACAATGACGATCAGACTGAAACAGGAGGCTATATGCTCAAGGGGAAGGTCAAGTGGTTTCATGACCTGAAAGGCTACGGGTTTATCTCATCGGAGGATTTCCCGGAAGTTGTTTATGTTCGCTTTTCAGATATTTGCTCTCCCGGATATCGTACTTTGAAAAAGGGCGATGAAGTCATTTTCGATATAGAGAGATCTTCTGACGGTACTAAGGCTACTAACGTTACCAGAATCTGATGAGTGATTAAGTTTGGATGAAAGTATTATCATCTGCCGTTAAATAATATTGAGTCGTTCTTCAACGGGACGGCTTTTCTTATTAGTGATAAAATAGGGGATGTTGTGTCCGGAACAATTGATTTAAGGTCAGATACCGTAACCAGACCTTCAAAACAGATGCGTCAGGCGATAGCCTCCGCTGAGGTCGGAGATGATGTTTTCGAGGATGATTTCACGGTAGTAAAGCTTGAAAGAAAAGTCGCTGAAATCCTTGGAAAGGAGTCTGCATTATATGTGCCATCCGGCACGATGGCTAACCAGGTTGCCCTTCGAACGCTTTGCGATCCTGGCGATGACGTAATATGCGAAAGAGGAATGCATATAATTAATTACGAGGTGGCATCTGCGGCGGCTCTGTCTGGCATAATGCTTTCTCCTTATGATGGTGTGAAAGGGAAACTGTCCGCTAAGCAGGTTTATAATGCGATCAGACTGCCGAACATCCATCATCCAAAAACGAAATTAATAGCGCTGGAAAATACACACAACCGGGCTGGTGGGGCAGTTTTGGATATTGATTATATAAGCGAAATCGAAAAGATTGCCAGGAAACATTCGCTTTTATTTTATCTCGATGGGGCAAGGCTCTGGAACGCCGCAATTGCGCTTGACGTCAACCCGGAAAAAATCGCCGGCCATTTTGACATGGTATCGGTTTGTTTCTCTAAAGGGCTGGGCGCTCCTGTTGGTTCAGCGGTATGCGGCAGTCATGAACAGATTTTAAAAGCTCGCAGGATAAGAAAAATGCTCGGCGGTGGAATGAGACAGGCCGGGATCATTGCCGAGGCTGCGCTATATGCTCTTGAAAATAATTACAAACGTCTTCAGGAGGACCATGACCGGGCTCATAAGCTGGCTGAATTGCTCGTATCAGTTAAGGGCATTTCAATAAACGTCGAGGATGTCGAGACTAATATTGTTATTTTCAGAGTTGACATGGCGGTTGCGAAATTCCTGGAAAAGACTGCCGCTAAAGGGGCGCTGTTTGTGCCGTTCGGACAAAATCAGGTTCGGGCAGTGACTCATCTTGATATCAGCGATGAGGATATAGCCCGGGCCATTGAAATAATCGCCGATGTAATATCAAACAACTGAATAAATTCCGGCAATCGCCGATAAACAAAAAAAACATAAAATTTTAGGGTGAATGATGAATTTTAAATCATTGCTGATAAACTTGTCTTTTTTTGCCGCCTGGATTTTCAGTATGGTTCTGGTCTATAGTCAGAATTATGCCGGCGCCGGATCGAGTGAACTGACCCGATTGCAAACCGTATCATCTCCACAAATCGATACTCAAAGATGGTTCGATGTAAGCATTAATGGAAATAAAATCGGTTATGCCATGAATTCCTATTCTGAAACCTCGTTGGGATACGTTTTCAAGGATTATTCACTGCTCAGGCTGCCAATGGCCGGCGTGATAAGAGAAGTGCTGATGGATTTTTATGCTGTCGTTAACGACGACTTCTCGATAAAAGCGTTTACTTTCGGGTTGACATCAGGCGAATATTCAACCGATGTTTTCGGAAGCGTCAAAAATTCTTTCATGGAATTGAAGATACAAACCGGCGAGCATGTATCGGAACTGGTTATTCCTGCGGGCGAAGGGTTATATTTGCCGGCGGTTATACCATTATTATTAGCCTCCAAGGGCTTCCCACCGGGAGAATACAGCCTTCCGAGCCTTGACCCTATCTCGTTAACGGTTTCTGATGTCATTGTTACTATTGGCGCAAAGGAAAAGATAAAAGTAAACGGGGAAACATATGAAGCGTATCGCCTGGATATATCATCTTCCGGGGTGAGTTCGACTATGTGGGTCGCTTCCGATGGGGCAATAGTCAAAGATGAAGAAGCGGCTGGAATGAAGATGACCCTCACCTCGAAAGAAAAAGCGCTTGATATTCCCGATACTGATCCTGAGTGGGATATTCTGAAAACACTGGCCGTCAGCGCCGATAAAGAGATTGAAAATCCTCGCGAAACTCATTTTATGAAAGTCGAATTAACCGGCATCGAACCGGCCGGTTTCAACCTTGCTGATGATTTTCAGCGCATTGTATCGACTGCCCCGCTTGTCATGGAAATAAATCCAGGCGGACATTATCGAACTGCAGAGGCTGTTCAGAGTGTTTCTTCCTTAGCGGATTTTCTCGAACCCGAGTCGTTTATTCAAAGCGATCACCCCCGGATAATCCGTCAGGCAAAATTGATTACTGATAATATTCAAGATGACAGCTTAAAAACGCTGGCGCTTGTTGAATGGGTTTATAAGAATATTGAAAAGGATTTTGAGGTCTCTCTTCCATCGGCAATTGAGGTGCTGCGGGTAAGACGGGGAGATTGTAATGAACATTCGGCATTATTTACAGCATTAGCCCGGGCTGTTGATATTCCCACCAAGATATGTCTGGGCATTGTGTATAACGAAGGGATGTTTTATTATCATGCCTGGCCCGCCGTGTTTGTTAATAACCGTTGGCGGCCGATTGATCCCACGTTCGGTCAGAATACAGCCGATGCGACACATATTAAACTCCTCGAGGGAGGGTACGATTCCCAGGCAAGCTTAATGCGTGTTGTGGGCAAATTAAAAGTGAAGATTATTGATGTTTCAACCATTATAAGCATTGCAGCAATAAATGATTAAACTTACAAATCTTACCAAGCGATTCGGTGAAAATATTGCGGTCGATAACCTGAACCTTGATATAAACGCAGGCGAGTTGTTTGGATTTTTAGGACCGAATGGCGCCGGTAAAACCACTACTATTAAAATGATGACCGGCATCTTAAAACCCGCCTCCGGCAAAGTCGAAATTGCCGGCCTGGATATCCAGAAACATCCTGAAAAAGCAAAAAAGATGATCGGCTATGTTCCCGATGACCCGTTTCTTTATGGCAGGCTCACCGGCCGTGAATACCTTGAATTTATCGGAGGCTTATATCAGCTTGATAAAAGAAAAATCAGGCTGCGTGCCTCCGAGCTGTTCGAAATTTTTGACATGAATGGCTGGATTGATAAAAAATGCGAGGAATATTCTCATGGCATGTGTCAGAAGCTGGTCTTCAGCGCCGCATTTCTGCATAACCCGGAGGCGCTGATAATCGATGAGCCCATGGTCGGGCTTGATCCGCAGTCGAGCCGCCTGGTGAAAGATATGTTAAAACAATACGCCTTAAAGGGCGCTATGGTTTTTATTTCGACTCATGTCTTATCTGTCGCCGAGGAATTGTGCGACAGAATCGGGATAATCAATAAAGGCAAACTTATCGGTCTGGGAACCATTTCACAATTAAAAGCTAAAGAAGCCAAAGATGATGTCAACCTCGAAACATTGTTTTTAGATTTAACCAGTAATCAAACATAGTAATGACTTTAATTATCCATATAATTAAGTATAAGCTTCTAAATCTGACCTCATGTTTTCGTAAGTCCAATCTTGAGAGTAAGCTGAGGATATCGACCGGTCTATTTGTTATTATGTTGTTTTTCAGTATGGGTCTGGGCTTTTTTTATTACATATTCAATTACCTTGCCGGCCTTCAAGATATTGGATTTCTGCTGATGGACAAGGTTCTGTCGATCGGTTTTCTGGCAATATTCATTATGCTTGTAATCTCCAATGTTGTAACCGCTATCTCAACTCTGTACCGCTCACATGAAACTGCCAGTTACTTTTCAACGCCCATTTCGCATCTGAAGGTGTTTGCTGTCAGGTTTGTCGACAATGTAATATATTCCACATGGGGCGTAGCTCTTCTGGGGATTCCGATTATTCTGGCTTATGGTCTGGTTAGAGATTTTTTATGGTGGGAGTTTTTATTAGAAATATTCTGCGTGTTAGTTCCGTTCACTATCATACCAGCCTGTCTTGGGGTAATTATTACCATCTTTATTTATCTTATATCTAAACATATATCCCCGCGAACAATGTTTATTGCAGTTATTTCAGCGGCAGTTATATCAGCGATACTTTATTTAAAACTTGGACAACCCTCATCATTGACGCACAGCGTATTCGCCGACTGGCGGATTTTAAACCGTTTTCTGGGATCACTGGCCGCCACTTCATTTCCCTTTCTGCCATCTTTCTGGATTTCGGAAACGTTAAGATATCTGGCAGGCGAACATAATACGAATTTCAATGTATATTTCTTAGCTCTGATATCATCGACTGTTTTCTTGCTGCGTTTTATGTTTGTACTGGCGAAAAGCTCATATTACATAAGCTGGCAAGCCTCGGTCGAGGTTCAATCTACAGCGCCATCAAAAATGAAACGGAGCTGGCGCCTACCGCGGTTTTTTAATTTGCCGGAATGGCTGGCGCCTGATTTTCGAAGTGTCCTGGCCAAGGACCTCAAACTGTTTATACGCGAACCCTCACAATGGGCGCAATTTACAGTTCTTCTTGTGCTGTTGATAATTTATATGGTAAACCTCAGGCATTTCCCCGATAACCTTCAAGATAAGTTCTGGGGTACTGTTATAAGTTTTGCCAATTTTGCCTTTACCGGGTTTATTCTGGCGACCCTTTCGGTGCGGTTTGTTTTTCCCAATATCAGTCTTGAGGGTAAATCTTTCTGGGCGATTGCCTCATCGCCTATGCCGATAAAAAGATTGTTCTGGGAGAAATTCTGGTCGGCTTTTTTCATATTTCTACTTATTGCTGAAGTTATGGCGTTCATATCCAGCCTGATGCTGGGACTGAGCGGCTATATGATGATTATAAGTTTCTTTTCTATCCTGCTTATGTCAATTTCATTAATCAGTCTGTCGGTGGGAATGGGAGCGATATTCCCACGCTTCGAGGAACCAAACCCGGGCAGAATCGCCTCATCACTGGGCGGTATGATTACCACTGTCATCAGTTTAGTCTATGTTGGTTTAATGGTAATAATTCTGGCGCTGCCAGTTTATCATTACAGCGCTTATGTTATTGACGGTACAATTGATTTTCCCAGGAGAGAATTTTTAATAGCCGGTACGATGATCCTGGTTTTGAATTTGACAACGACGTTTATTCCAATTAAAATAGGTTTGAAAAAAATGAGTCTAAGAGACTATTAATGAAAAAAACATTGGTGACAGGCGGCGCGGGATTTATCGGCTCTCATGTGGCTGATGCTCTTATTGGTAAAGGATATCATGTGGAAATTGTCGACAATCTTTTTACCGGACTGCGGGAAAATGTTCCGCAAGAAGCGGTTTTCCATGAGGTCGATATCCGCAGCGAAAAGCTGAACGAAATCTTTGAACGTGGCGGCTTTGAAGTTGTTTATCATCTGGCCGCCCAGATGGATGTCAGGAAAAGTGTGGCCGATCCTGCCTTTGACGCCGATGCTAATATACTTGGCGGTATCAATCTTCTTCAGAATTGCAAAAAGCACAAAGTCAAAAAGGTGATATTTTCATCAACCGGCGGCGCCATCTATGGCGAACAGGAGGTCTTTCCGGCATCAGAGAACCATCCTCAAAATCCGACTTCGCCATACGGTATTTCCAAGCTTGCTTTCGAGAAGTATCTGCAGTTTTATAAATCGGAGTATAACCTCGATTACATCAGCTTGCGTTATGCCAACATCTATGGCCCCCGTCAGAGAGGCGACGGTGAAGCGGGAGTGGTGGCTATATTCTGCCAGCGTCTTCTGACCGGAAACAAAGCGGTAATCTTCGGCGATGGCAAGCAGACCCGCGATTTCACCTATGTCAGCGACGTTGTAAGGGCTAATCTTCTGGCTCTTGCTTATGATAAGTGCAGCGCTTTCAATGTTGGGACCGGTATCGAGACCGACGTGAATACTCTTTTTGAGCATATAAAAAAAGCGACAGGATCGACCCAGGAACAGATCCATGAACCCGCTCTGCCCGGCGAACAGCGGCGAAGTGTCATAGATTATTCAGCGATTAAAAAAACTATGGGCTGGCGGCCGCACGTAGATCTTGAAAGTGGTTTGAAGATGACCGCAGATTATTTTAGGGAAAAAGTTCAACTTTGAATAAAATTATTTTCACCGGCACGGCTCCCGGATTCCCCGTAGAAAATAGAGCATGTTCATCGTTTATATTGCAAATTGGTTCAAAACTGTATCAGTTCGATGCTGGCGAGGGCTTTTCGAGTTCGGCATTAAAACACAAAATAAAATATAACGATATTGAAAAAATCTTCATCTCGCATCTTCATCCGGATCATATCGCCGGTCTGTTTTTAGAACTTCAGCTGATGTATCTTTCAAAAAGAAGCAAATCGCTTGATATTTATGTGCCGCCGGAAGCTTTAAACGAGTTGGAGAAGACGATAGATTTGTTTTACCTTTTTAAAGAGAAATTCCCGTTTCGCTTCAGGTTCAAACCGTTTAAATCGAATCCGGTATATAGGAACACGCATTTATCCCTGTATGCCTACCGCAATCTGCATCTTAACGATAATAAGCAAATAATTAAGAAATGCCGTAAGCCGAACAAGATGCAGTCTTACAGTTTCATTATTAGGCTGAAAGATAAACGAATTCTGTATTCAGGTGATATTAAAAGTGAGAATGATATCGCCGGTCTGCTTGATAATGTTCACACGGCGATTGTTGAGGGGTTTCATATTAATTTTGAAGCCTTATTCACAGTCTGCGCCGACAATAATGTTAGATGGCTGGTAATAACTCATCTTGATGAGAAACTTTTTGATAATCCAATGAGTCTATTTAAGATTGCTAAAAAAGTCGGTCTGAAAAAGCTGTTGATTGCCTATGATGGTATACAGTTGAGGCTTTAGTCAACAATATTAAATTAACAATTTAATAATTTTTTAATATATGGAACATTTAAATTATGTTTTGCATTTATACTGTTATAAATTATAGAGTGTTCTTGTGATGTCGGAAGTTACTTCCGACAACGCTGGCAGAAGAATCCGCCTAAGGCGGATGCCAGCACATGCACATTTTAAGGTTTATTTTGTATTTATACATACAGGAATTTGTGGAATTGTTTTTGAAAGGCGGATAATATAATGGCAGCTGAAATCAAAAAGGCAAATGTTAAATGGGTCGAAAAGATGAAATTTGTAGGTACCGGTTATAGCGGTCGTTCGATTGTCATGGATGTTCCCTCGACTGCTGGAGGCGATAACAGCGCAGTCATGCCGGGCGAGCTTGTCTTGATCGGTCTGGGCGGCTGTACCGGTGCCGATGTGGTCTACATGATGAACAAGATGCGGACGCCATTTCGGGACCTTAAAATTGATATAGAAGCCGAACCTGTAGATTCCCACCCGAAGGTTTATAAGTGGATCAAAATCATTTACAGGTTCTATGGGTGCGACAACCGTGAAAAAGCCAAGAAGGCAGTAGAAATGTCCAGGGAGAAGTATTGTTCAGTTTCGGCTATTCTGTCAAAATCGGCTGATGTCAGTTACGAAACTGTATTTGAGGATTGAAGAGATACTTTGTGAATAAGGAAATAGTATAACAGATAGTATAAAACGCCTCATTGTTGCATGAATCACTTGGGATGGGATAGCGATCGTTCAAATTGTTCTAACCTTTCTTTTGAATCTTTGCCCAGGTGTCGCGCAATCCCACCGTGCGGTTGAAAACCAGTTTATCCTCGGTCGAATCGGGATCGACGCAAAAATAGCCACGACGTAGAAACTGGTAACGGTCTCCAGGCTTTGCTTTTGCCAGGGAAGGTTCGACTCTGCACGACTTCAATATTTCCAGCGAATTCTGATTCAGATGAATCCTGAAATCTTCATCCTCGGCCGGATTTTCTTTTGTAAACAGATGGTCATACAGACGGACTTCAGCCTCGAGGGAATGCTCAGCCGAAACCCATTGCAATGTCCCTTTGACCTTACGGCCGTCCGGCGATTCTCCTCCGCGTGAGTCGGGATCATATGTACAATGCAGCTCGACAACCTCGCCGGTTTTTTCATCTTTTACTACCCGTTCGCATCTGATGAAGTAGGCGTGTTTAAGTCTCACTTCCCGTCCCGGAGCTAAACGGAAAAACTTCTTCGGGGGATTCTCATGGAAGTCGTCACGTTCGATATATATCACACGCGAAAACGGCGTCCTACGCGTTCCAGCGGCAGGGTACTCCGGATTGTTTACCGCCTCTATCTCTTCAACCTGGTCCTCCGGATAGTTATCGATGACTACCTTGAGCGGACGTAATACCGCCATCACCCGCAAAGCCCGTTTGTTTAAATCCTCCCGGATGCTGTTTTCGAGTAAAGCTATATCTACTATACTTTCTCGTTTAGCCACTCCAATACGCTCGGCAAAGCTGCAAATCGATTCCGGAGTATAGCCTAGTCGCCGTAATCCTAAAATCGTTGGCATCCGCGGATCGTCCCAGCCGCTGACATGACCTTCTTCCGCCAGTTTCAGCAGTTTTCGTTTGCTTGTGATAGTGTACGAGAGGTTTAAACGGGCAAACTCAATCTGCTGGGGATGATGGACATTCAACTGGTCGAGATACCAGTCGTATAACGGGCGGTGATCTTCAAATTCTAATGAGCACAACGAATGAGTAATCCCTTCGATAGAATCGGAAAGACAATGAGTAAAATCATACATTGGATATATGCGCCATTTATCGCCGGTGCGGTGATGTGCTGCCCTTAAAATGCGGTAGATAACCGGATCCCGCATATTTAGATTTCCGGAGGCCATATCGATTTTTGCCCTGAGTACTTTGGAACCGTCTTCGAATTCTCCGGCTTTCATGCTTTCGAACAGGTCAAGGTTTTCCTCAACCGAGCGGTTGCGGTAGGGGCTGTTCCTGCCCGGTTTGGTCAAGGTGCCTCGATACTCTCTGATCTGATCCGGACTTAAGTCGCAGACATACGCCTTGCCGGCTTTGATTAATTCTACAGCGTATTCGTAAAGCTTATCAAAATAATCTGAGGCATAATACAACCGGTCGCCCCAATCGAACCCGAGCCAGCGGATATCCTCCATGATTGAATCCACATATTGGGTTTCCTCCTTGCTTGGATTAGTGTCATCGAACCGCAAATTACAGAGACCGCCATAATGAGCGGCGGCGCCAAAGTCTATGCAGATCGCTTTGGCGTGTCCAATATGCAGATACCCGTTGGGTTCCGGCGGAAACCGTGTATGTACCCGACCGTTATTCTTATTGTTTTTTATGTCTTCTTCAATTATTGCCCGGATGAAATTGGTCGGGGCGGTTGAACCTGATGTGGCCATATTCATGGTTTCCTTATTATTTTTTGCTGTCGATACTTAGTTCAAGGTTCGGTTTTTTGGTCCAGCTGTGGATGGCGGACGTCTCGTCTGCCATCGTTTAAGCTGGTGCATGAGGACATACACCAGCCACTAAAAACTCACATTTCTCTAATAAAGCAATATAGCATATTTCAGTTTTCCATGCCAGATTAATAAATTGAATAATTTTCTTGCGTATTGCAGGCCTAAATTTAAGTTTATGCTATCCTGCATTATTCATAAACTTCTTATTAGGTAAGAGGCCTTTAAGGATAATAAGAGATCAAATCTACTTGCTAATATTTGATTGTTTACGTTCCATAAAGTAAAGTAGGACAGACTTTCAGTCTGTCTGGACAGGTTGAAAACCTGTCCTACTATTATCAATTTCTCATACGTCAGGATGGAAATTATTTGACATCCTGACGTTTGGTGCAAGAAAGTTTCAGGATGTCGTCCGCCTGGGCGGGCTTCCATCCTGAAACATAAAAAAAATCGGGGATAATATGATAGAAATAATATCAGGAATCCATTAAAAATACAGAGTGTTTTTGTGGTGTCGGAAGTTACTTCCGACAGCTCTGCCAGAAGACGAATTTCTCAAGCACATGAAATATTTGTAAATAATGCGGGTTAAGATTGTAGGCGGTCGGCACGCAGTGTCCATTGGATTTATCCGGCCGCAATCTTGTTGGGGGACAAGTGCTACGGATCTGTAGGACCCCCAACCTACGGCATTGTGTATTTGAGATAAATATGCTGTAGGCGGTCTTCTGCCAGCACATGTTAAGATTTATGAATAATACGGGTTATGACGCCCCTACTATTCATGTCCATAAAAAAGCCCGCCTGCTTTAGAAGCAAACGGGCTTAGAATTCGAATCAGCAGAACTGCTATTCGCCAAACAGAGTTAACAGGGTAACGAAAGTCTGACGGATATCCAACATTGGCATCGAATAAGTATCGAAAGTCAAAGTTGCAGTTTGCGGAGTCCCATCGAAATAGGTAACATGACCAACAGGGCTTCCCAGTATAGGAGGAGGGTCATCCGGATCAATCCATGGACCCCAGGTAAATATTACCTCATTGGTGACAGTCGCTTCCTGCCTTAATCCGGGAGTTTCAACCGCATAGTCATCCTGATCGCCGTTTTTAGCGATGTCTAATATCATGGTGTCGGGTAGATCAAGAGCGGTCGCAGTATCTTTGATAGCCGAGGTAAACCAATACCAGTAGTCAAAACACCAATCGGTGGAATCTATGCCGAGCCAGTCGAATTCGAAATCGCCGGGTTGAACCGCTGGTGGGTAAGCCTGCGTCATATCAAGAATGGTCAGCGCTCCGGTTAATATCAGGTTGCCGCCATTTTCCAGGTAATAAGCGAGTACTCCGCCTCCATAAGCGCCAACATCGTACCACATCGTACCTGATGTGGTTCCTACTTCTGAATCGGCGCAGAAAACAATTGTGCTGTAAACAGGCGTACCGGCATCAACCAGGTCGGATGAATCGGGCATTCCCTGCAACGCAATATCCCATTCGGCAAAAGCATATCCTTCAAGGGCGTTGCGGTAGAACTGTTTCTGATCACGTTCCTTGTTATTGTCCGGATTGCCGACAGCATCGAGCCACTGATAGTCATCAACATACAGTATTGATGCATCTTTAATGATGAAAGACAGCGAATCCCAGCCGGAGGTGTTGTCATCCTGATCCCGGCCGCGGACATAGAACCAGGCGGGGTCAGCAGCGGCAACACCGGCGAAAGTGACCGTTGTGGCCGGCAGCCAGTCTGATATATCAGTCTTTGCCGGGAAAGCATATTGATATTCAATTGCATCAAGGTTAGTGGCCGTCGTGTCTTCCCATGTAAAATGTACAGATGTGCTGGTTGCAACAAATGAACCCTCAACCGGTCCTTCTGTGATTTTTACTACTGGGGCTGTTACATCAGGGAGCGCGGCAGAAACAGTAAATGAGGTGGTTGATACGGTAGTATTGCTTCCAGAATCAGTAACACGAAGGTTAAATGTGTAGTCTGTTCCAGCAGCGCCGCCAGCCAGGTTCTCATAGGTAGCATTTGTTCTTACAACAGCGGTGCCATAAGCAGATTCAAGGGGAGAGAGATACCACTCGTATGTGAATCCCTTGCCGGTTCCACCCTGGGCAGTCCAGCTGAAACTGACCCTGTTATTGTCGGGTATTACGGTTGAGGTATCCGGCGCGGAGACAAACAACAATTCCAGAGCCCTTGATGGTTCGGGCGCCCAGGGGTCTTCAGTGCTGCAGCCAATCATGATGGCGCTAACCATCAAACCGGCGATGAGAACAAAAAATATTTTCTTCATATTAAACATACTCCTTTCTCCGATTGATGGTTATTCTTCGATTCCAAAGTAATACCTGAAAATAACATCAACATTTGCTTTCAGGTCGGCATTTTCCCAACGATAACTTCTTCCGGCTATATAGCAGAAAGCGCCGCCTCCACCAGGTCCATTTGGTAAAACAATGAATCCTGCATGGCCGCCAGGCGCCACAGTTGCCGCCTCATATATCCAGACGTTATTAGGGCTGCTTGTGAGGGGTATTTCCCAGAGACTCTGGGCAGTTTCAGCGTTGATATCCGTGAGGCTGTCGACTTTGGCTGTAAGAATATCCGCACCGGGGCTCGTCCAGGAATCCGGTACGATGCTGCAATATTCAGCCAGTTCATCGAAGAACCATGACGAACCATACCGGGCAGGCAAAAGTAAATTGCCGCCCATTTCAAGGTAAGCCATAATGGCTTCTTCGCGTTCTTCCCAGAAGGGAAAGTCGCCGGAAAAGTTATTGCCAAACCAGCTTATTGCGGAAAAGAATGTCGTATCGAACATCCATTCGGGTATTGAACCATAACCGAGCAGGTTGGCGGCCATATCGGGAACGTCTCCCAGAGGTGTGGTGTCAAAGAGGTCCCAGCATTTGTAATGCGTTCTGTTGCCCCATGGAACACCATCATCCCACATTGGAACCGCCTGACCGTAGTCGCCCCAGGAGACACCATTCACACAGAGAAGACCATTATTGGCCCCCAACTCAACAATTGAATAATGAGCAGTATCTGAATTTGTTGCATTACCGCCAATATCATACGCGGTGACATCAATCCAGTAATCGCCTTCCCCCAGGTCTTCAAAGACTATCTGAGGATCTGTTGTAGTAACAGGATCGCCTTCGCTGGAAGCAACTACATAACTGTCAATAGCGCTGTAGTAAAAAGCCACTATAGCGGTGAAATCAATTGTAAATTCCTCAAATGTAGGTTCAGTAAATGGCACAATAAATGACTGGCCATCACTGACAGACAGAGTAAGCTCCGGATACAGGGTGTCGGTAACCACCACGCTCCGTGATACCGGACTTGGATCAACACATTTAAAATTATCGACAGCCCTGAATGAAATCGAATGAGCGCCAACGGATAGACCACGAATGTCATATATTAATATGCCAGTGGTTATATCAGTTGCAGCACCCACCCAGTCGTTGCCATCAACTTTATATTCTATCGTATCGACTATACCATCGACATCCAGACCTTCCACAACAAAGTGTACCCCCATTCCGGTAAGCGCTCCATCTGGCGGACCGGTGGATATTCTGGTATCAGGTACGTAATTTAAATCCCTGACACGGTTGACAGCAATACTTTCAACGGCCGGTGTAGCATCCATATCCCGATCATTGTCCTGAGCCTTAACTTTAAAAGTATAGGCCTTATCGAAAGTCGGGAAGTTCAGCAACAGTTCCATACTAAGATCGGATGTGATCTGCCAGGTGGAGATATTGGTGGTGTCTATACCAATGCTGTCTCCATCATCGTCATAATCGATTGCATAGGTGTACATGCTGTCGGTGCCGTCAATGATACACCAGTGATACCAGTTGACAGCGCCATCCATATCGCTCCCCCGCCAGCATATCTTAGTAGTGTTGTAGGTGGCGGAGTCCGGGACCAGTCCAATCTGGAACCCGGATATGAACGTATCAGGCGGGATGTTTGCATCGGGGTCGGTGCCCTTCTCAGCACAATTAACCGCCAAGAGGAGCGATAATATTACCAGGCCTATTAGTCTTAAACCCAGTTTATTTTTTATTTCCACTTCATTTCCTCCATTAATTATTAGCGGTTAATTAAAACGTTAAACTCGTTGAAACCCTGTGAACATGACTCAGGCGTCCCATGTTGTTGTAAGCGTAGTCAATTGAGAAATTACTGGCTGAAGAAAACGGCACGTTGAATCCAACGCCGGCAGTGAGGCCGCCTTCGTCCATATTGATTTTATAGCCGGCACGGAGCGCGACTATATTTCCAAACCAGTATTCGCCGCCAAGCTGGTAACGTTCATTATTGTCGGGCGGATGACAGAGCTCGGCTACAAGAGTCGCCGTGGTATTTTCGGTCTGATAGACATCCATGGCGACTCCAACCCTGAAGGTTAGTGGAATCGGAACATCTTTCTGTTTGATATCTTCACCTTCTAAGTCTAAACCGTCGATGTTGCCATCATTATTGTCGTCGTCATCCTGAATTGTATCGTACGGGTCTTCATCGATTACGCCGTCGTCGTCATCATCGACTTCGAACAATACATCAGGACCAAAGTTCATGATTGCCATGCCGATGCGAAGCGACTTAAAGCCGGTCTCATAGTACGTACCGATATCTACCGCCCAGCTTTCAACTTCCCAGTCGGCGATTTGCTCGTGGACATATTTTATTGTTGACCCGAATGCAAATCTGTCAGTTAGATATTTGCCAACAGTTAAACCGAAAGCATAATCCTCGAATGCAAAGGTGCCTGAAAAATCGCCATCCACATCGTATTCGGTTGTCCGGTTCATTAAGCCGGTGTTCAATACCGTTCCGGAAAGGGCTATAACGCCGGGTCCGATAAGCGGCATATTTGCCTTCTTAGCCAGAGCAACCGAATAAAGGTTGATATCAGCGGGCCATTTAGTATATCCGGCAAAGAAATCTCCGTTTTCAACGTTGCTTATACCCGCCGGATTCCAGAACACCGAGGAGGCGTCGTCAGCGATAGCAGTATAAGCCTCACCCATGGCTAATGCCCGGCCGCCTACGCCAATGTCGAGGAACTTCAGACCTACGGTTCCTACTTTGGCAAACTGGGCTTCAACTGGAACAGCGACGGTTACCAAAGCAACTGCCACTAACACAAGAATTATTTTTTTCATATTTTCAATTCCTCCAATCATCAGTATTCATCCTAACGCACAACCGCAAACTTATCAATGAAGTCATCTTCTCCGGGAGCTTCCACATGATATAAGTACAAGCCGGAAACGATTGTCTGCATGTTATCAGTGATCAAATCCCAGCTGGCTGTTGTCTGCCAGCCTTGACCAGCATCCTCGATATTGTTCAAGGTGGTGATAAGATCGCCGGTTAAAGTGTAAATTCTTACCGTAGAGTTATGAGGAAGGTTGACGAATACTATCCGCTCTTGTGAGGGGTTTGTTTTCGATGGTGTAAAACCAAAGTTAGGAGCAGATTGAGCTACAAATGGATTCGGGATGACATGGATACCGGTAGTCGTCTCATTAGCTGTATTGCTGTAAATGCCGGGCTCGACTGTCAGTCCAGCGCCGATACCGGTTTCCAGTGATTCAATGTCGTGGGCAGGATCTCCCTGGTCGTATGCAGTTACTGAATAGGAATACTGGAAGTAGTTGCTTACCGTATAATCAACATAGGAATGAACAAGACCGGTGTTAAAGCCCATGTTATTTACCAGATCACATTCCATTAACAGCGACCAGCCCCGGTCAGTTTTCCTCCATAAGCGGTATCCTTCGAAATCCTCTTCACCGCTGTATGGGTCTATTGATGATTCGGCGAGATCATCCCAGGCAATTGTAACTTGGCCATCGCCAGGGGTTACGGTAAATATGGGCAGATCTGGCGCTGAGGCTCCGACCCAATCATGTTCATACAGGTAATCGGCCCATTCGAGGTTTTCACGCAAGCCGTCAAGACCCTCGCCAATACCAAAGGCTAAGATAATGCGGATTGAATCGCTCGGCGCAATGGAGAAAGGTCCGGTTTTTTGATAGTAGCGATAATCAAAAGGCGCCGGCGGTGGTTCCATCCATAAATTGTCTGACATCAAATTAAACCAATCCTCATAGCCGTTAGTTTCAGAGGGATCGGAGTTCCAGTTCCACCAGCCATGTCCTGATTGAGTTGTGGTGTCATCATCGGTCATCCCCACTCGCGCCGGACAATACAGCAGGCGAGTTCCTAAATATCCCGAAGATTCCTTGGGGGTCTGATGGCCGCCTAAATCGTCTCCAGGGTAGGATGGGTTGTCAGCATCGTATATATAGGATATATACTCCTTGGTTGGGTCATCCCTGTAATAGCCGGGCAGATCATCGATACTCCATTGCTGGTCGCCTGAACCGCCTTCAGCAGTGGAAACGTCGGCGTCATTGTGAAATCCGAACCAGACGGAGTCGAGGATTTCATCAGTTAGGTTATAAACCCAGTAATCGTATATGATGAAATCATCACGGTATGCTTCCGACCAGGCATAAGTTTTCTGACGGACTCCTACTCCTACTTTAAATGCAGGCGGCACAATGGACGATTGATCGTCGATATAGAATTCAGTGTCAAACGTGCTTACAGCATCGCTGGCAGTTGATGGTGTTTTAGTAGTGATCGGCGTAGTTCTGTCCTCGGCCAAATGAACCTGATGTCCATCGTAGCCTACACGAATGGTGGCATAGTACAAGTAGGAGTTGTCCTCGTAAGTGGTGGGCGTCTTCCAGACCATTGAAGGCAGCGCCTGTGAATCATCGCCGACTAAAATGGTCCAGTCTTGTTGTGCAGTGATTCTGGTAAAGGTTGAGTTGTGAATCAGGTTCTCCACCATTCCAACATTGCAAACCACTTCATCAATGGCTGCGGTGGCTACCTTTCTCATACCCGGGTAGTACATCGGGTTGTCAGCCGCCTGCCTATCCATAGCCATCAATTGCGGCCCCGTAAGGCTAAACATCAAGATGGCGCAAAAAATCAGCAGCCCGGCTTTTACACCCGGTTTAAAAACTTTTTTCATTTATGAAATTCCTCCATATTAATAGTACCCTGACTTTTTAACACAAAACATCTCATTGGTTAAAAGGTAACTTCCATTCCGAGCAATATTCTGCGCGGGCTGTCGAAAACGTTCGGGTCACTGTACTGTCCGCCCGGATCGCCATATAGATCGTAGCGATCTATGTAAACGTCGGTCACACTGCTTTGGAAATCAACAAGATTGGTCCGGTTTGTGAGATTTCTGACTTCCACAAAGAAGTTAGACTTGAATGTTTTGTATAAGCTGAATCCTTTATCGACCCGCAAATCGATTCTCCAGGCAGTAGGTAAATTCTCGCCATTAACATCCTGAATTGAACCAGGAGGCACTGTAGCGCTGGGTGTATATGGAGTCCCGGAACCGTAAGTCCAGAAGAAATCAAAACCCCAGTCTCCAAATGGATGGCTGTTGCCCATAGCCGGACCCCAATTATCAGGAATCTGATAATTTAAGTTAGCCCTGCCGGTATGTCTCTGGTCGGAATCAAGCGGGAAGTCCTCGGTTCTCGGTTTACGCTGGTAGTAATGGTCGAGGAATGTATCGTAGGCATCGGCAGCTCTGCCGCGAGCAATCTGGTAGGTATAGGTAACCACACCGGAGAAGTTATTCCAGGGACGTTGGGTTAAGTTAAGCTCAAATCCTTTTACTCTGGCAAAATCTACATTTGACCGCACCCACATAATTCCACCGCGGAATTCGATCCTCTGATAACTGGTTAAATTGGACATATCCTTATAAAAACCAGTTATAGCCAGCTTTAAGTAGTCATTAAAGCCATGTTCAAGGCCTGCTTCATAGGCAATAGTTTTTTCTTCCTTGAGGTCGGGATTTCCAAAATATTTATGGGCGCCTCTTGTGTCATAGCCATGATTCATATAGTAATAATCGAACATAGGCAGCTGGAAATAGTGACCATAGGTAATGTGCAAGACATCGTTTTCAGTTATCGGGTAACTGACGCCGACCCTGGGCGAAAGCTGGCTTTTGGCCTCAGCATCAACTGCGCCCCTGAGGCGGTATTCGAGGTTATAGATATTGCCAAGATTGTTTACATCGAGATTGTATTCATCAAGCAACGCGTAGGAAAAATCACTCGGCACCTGCGTTTTGGGATCAAAGTAATCAAAACGTAAACCGAGGTTTAAAATCATGCCTTCACTTTCGAGCTTGTCCTGGGCAAAAGCACCAATCTGGTAAGGCTTAACTCTGAATAAATCGGTGTAACGGTTGCCGCCGGAAGCAATGGAGGTATGATCTTTGATGAGATTGAAATTCTTGTATTCGAATCCGAATTTAGCCAGATTCATTGAGTTGACCTGACTGGTAAAGTTGCCTTTGAATGTGTGAATAGTCTGATAGTTGTTCGTGGTATAACGACGTCCCAGATGCATCGGGTTAGCAAAAAACCTGTCAAATTCTGTTGCCGAAACAGCGGAATTAAAGCGGGGTTCCAGCATCTCTTCGAGTGATAACGGATGATCATCCCACGGGTCATGCTGTCGGCCCTCTCTGGCTGTGTAGAATCGGGAATAAGTGAGATTATAGTAGCTCTTAGGGCTAAGGTTGTTTGTGAAATTGATTGTTAATTCGTTTGACCAGGACTCATTATAGAGCTGGCTTTTCGACATGTCATAGTTAGCGTAGGAACGCGCATATCCCTCTGCCTCGACACTATCGACTGCTTGAAATACCGCGGCAGTCAATGAATCGGCGAATTCGATAGGATACTCGTTTTCATCCTCAGGAAAGGACGAAATCATATCGCCCCCGCTTAATCCAAGTATCTGGTTAAGATAATGGAAAAATACCGAATCAGCCTCGGCATTTGTATGTTCCCTGGAGACTATCCAGGTATAGGGAGTGTAGCGGTAAACCGAATCGATCCCAGAAGGAGTCACAACATAATAGGCTTTTATGTCATCAGGTGTGATAACTGCATCAGGATCGTCTTCCTGGGCAATACGAGTCCAATAGGCGGCAACTTCAGCCAGTGTTTGAGGCCTGAAATAATCGCCTGCCGCATCGGTGTAGAAAATGGGACCTGATAAATCCGAGGATTTACCCCAGGACAGATTCATCGTTCTGTCAAAATCAAAAAGTATGAAATCTGAATATGAAGTGAGCCCTGAAACAGTCAATTTCTTCGATGAGCTGATATTGTATGTCAGCTTGCCCTGGATACTCTGCGTTTTACGCCAGAAGTTGTAGGCTCTGTAATCACGTGAGTATTGATAAGTTCCAGAGGTGAAGAATGTCATCTCTCCAGGAATATCAAGTTTTTCCAATGGAACAGGCCCGCCGAAGAACCAGTCGTGCTGACGCATTTCATAAAGCTTGTACCTGCGATCGTCATCAATCAGCGGATCATCAGCCCAATTCCAGCTTACGATATTGCTATCGGCGTCTTTAACAGGAATGATCCTTAACGGTCTTCCGTCTTCGTCAAAAGTACGGTCTCCATAGTAATCCCTGCCTAATAAGACTTCCGGCGATGATTTGGATTTGAATTTTCCGGAAAATGATTTGCCGCCCTCCTTGCCTGCAACGTTAATCACGGCGGACTGAACGCTTGGGTATTCCGCGCCGAACCCGCCGGTTAAGACCTCCGCCTCGGCAATAGCTTCATCAGGAATATAAGTGGCCAGGCTCTGTATCCCGGAACCGGTTCCGGTACCCTGAGAGACTCCCAGCGGATTAGACAGGTTGACACCGTCCATTAAATAAATCACCTGGCCGGTAGCATCACGACTGCCGCGGAAAGAACCAAGTACGTTGCTGGCATTAACCACAACACGGGCAATTAAGCCGCTAACTGCGGAATTAGTTATTTGTGCCGGAGTAACCCGCATACGGGTTGAAGTCACGTCTTTTTCAATTAAAGGACGCTCAGCCTCAACTGTAATTACACCCATATCAATTGTCTCGGTTTGCAGTTCGAGGTCAAGGCTGGTGGTGAGGTCGATCGTGACTTCGACATTTGTTACTTCAACCGGAGCATAGCCAACCAGGTTAACTTTTAATAAGTATTTTCCTGGCGGAACATTAATGATGAAAAACTCACCCTGAATGTTAGTGGCGGCTCCGATGTTAGTTCCGGAGATCACCACGTTTACACCGGGAAGCGACTCACCGGTCTGCATGTCGGTAACTTTACCAGCAATTTTGCCGGTAGTCCCTGCAAGCGCTGCACCAGTGAGCAAAGCTACCAGTAATACAACTGACAGCCATTTTAATGGTTTTATCAGCAAATTTCTCCCTCCTTGGGTTAAACGTTAAATAATTGCACTGTTTACCATCGTAACAACTTCTAGCTTTCTTTCAATAATCCCTCCTTCATCTAAATAAATTACTTCTCCCTTTCAATTATGATCGGTTTCTGCCTAATTATAGCAATTTCGATTATATTCTTATAAGCAGAATGCATTTTTGTCAAGAGAAAAAGTTGTTAAAATCCTAACTAATTTAAACTTCAAATATGCGGCTTTCCTAAAACACAATATCCTTTACGTTTTTATCGGACGATTATTTAAAAATAATAGCAATATTATATAAGAATAATAAATTTCAATCAAGTTCTTTTAAGGCTCCAAGCATGATATTCCCGGGGAATTAAGCGGCCAGGAAAGATTATTAGATGTGACGATAAATAAAAAATTCGTAGAGTTCTTTATCATAATTAGAATTTATCGGTTTGAACCAATAAAAAAAGCCCGCCAAATGGCGGGCTTCTTCCGGTTATATCTCCCTTTTTTAAGTTAATCGCTTATTGCATACTTACTGAAATGATAAATATCGAACTCAACTTCGCCCAGACTGACATCCTTAGTTGCCTGAACTACCCAATCGTTCGCTTTGGGATCAAAGTAAAGCAGTGTAGCGGTTCTGGCAGCGGAGTCTAAGTCACCCATTTCAAAATCAAGTTTTGCGGCCTCACTGAATACCAGGCCATCAGGGCCAAATTCAAAAACGATCGCATCTCTACCATTGATTATTTCCTTAGTAGTTTTAACAGATATCTCAGTATCGTCATCAATTGATGCAGGCGCAATAACAAATTCGTGACAGTATTCTTCATGAGTAATATCTATCTGGCCGCCATCATCTGCAGAAATAACCTTTTCAGTTTCGCATAATGATTCAGCTCCAGAAGTCGCTGGATTCATCGATCTCATAGGAACCAATTTAGCGGTCGATATTGAATATTCTGGGTCAGGGGCTAATGGAGAATTATTTGAACAGCCATTAAAAACTAATGCCGCCATTAATACTACAAATACGCCTACCAGAGTAAAACCCTTTAGACCTCTGCTCATAATTCCTCCTTTGAGGCGGTTTCTGATTTCTTGTTTTCTTATGATATTGCACGCAAATTTTTGGCCATACATGCTAAATCCTGGTTTGGTTTTGCAACTTGTTGTAGTAGAACTTATTAGAGATTGGTTTATAAGTGCAGGACGATGAAACCGGATAAAAAAGTGTTGGCTTTAAACCTTATTTATGGGATAAATCCAATATTTTTGGCCTGTTTCTAAGGCTGTTGACAAAGCTGTTTAATGCCTCGATCTTTCTCTTTTGAAGCGCTCTAAACTGTATAAAAGCATTGTCATCCATATTATTTTCCAATCGCTGGTGATATTCCTGTATCCTTTTCGTAATTTCAGAAGGGACTTCATTCATTACATCACAGGCTTCGCCGATAACGGATAATTCGATGACCGCCATCGCCAAATCGCCGGAAACGGCTTTTTTTAATGATGATTTCAATATCTTGAGTGATTGGGGCTTATTTTCACAGATGAAATTATAAATGATTTTCAACTTTGAAAGTTCAAGTTCTAATTCGGGATAATCCTTAATTTCGGGCATATTATCAATATTGGCGATAAGTTTTTCTATTTCTTTATGTCTGTCAGTTCCCATTAATAAAATGCCTTTGATTATTGTTGCTTTTATCTCCAGTTCTGCCGAGCCGACGCTTTTAGCGTTATTAATAAGTTCTTCAATTTCATCCAGTTGTGTTTTGCCCGGGATGAGGTTTAGTTTGGTCAACCTGATTTTCGATTCCAGGATAAATTCTTCATCTTTTAACTGGCAGGCTTTCTCAAGAGCGCGGGTGAAGTATTTCTTTGCTGTTTCGATATTTCCTTCCCGAAAGTAGACAAACCCCAGGTCTCCGATAGTATATGCCAGGCTGTGTTGATCGCCGATTTTTTCAAATATTGCTTTTGCCCGGTTTAGTTTTTTGGCTGCCTGCAACAGGTAACCCCTTGTGGAAAAATTTGTGCCAAGATTGGCGCAGGCGAACGCTTCTGGTCGCGATGCTCCGATACGTTTAAAGATTTTTTCAGCTTTTTCGTATGATCTGGCTGCCTGATGGAGTTTACCCATCTCATCGTTAATTATCCCCAGATTATTGGTGATTTTGGCCTGTCCGCTCAGATCCTTTAAGCGTCTATATAAAGTCAAAGCCAATTTATAATAGCCATCGGCTTCTTTTAACCTGCCTAGACTCCAATGGCAGACGCCAAGGTTGTTATAAACAATAGCTGTCAATTCCGGTGGAACATTATCGTTCCGGCACAATTCAAGCGCTTTGAGAAGCTGTTTGCGGCAAGCTTGAAGTTTTCCTCGTCGGCGGATTATTTCGGCATGTCCGTTAAGGCAAAAAACTCCGGTGGTTAAATCATCGGGAATAAGCTTCTCCAGTTTATTTATAGCGTCTTCGGCTTTGTCGTATTTGGCTGTCAGACGGTGTATCAATGAGAGTTCGCGCAACGCTATAGCCGCTAAAGAGGGGTTATCATTACCAAGATTTATTAACCGTAAATAATCATTTTCAGCCAGTTTGAATTCGCCGGTATGTTTAGCCAGTTCCCCTCTGTTTTGAAGCGTTTTGATTAAGTATTCTTTGTTATTATATTTTTCAGCAATTTCTATAACTTTTTCAAAAAACCCGAAAGCTTCACTGTTGGCGAATTCCTTGACGGCTTTCTGACCAGCCATAAACAGAAATGGCATTGCCTTGTTATCCTCCTCTGCCAGCAGGTAATGACGGGCAGGAACGTCGGGTTGTTTTCTTAAAAATCGTTTCCGACCGGCATAATATTCAGCAGTTTTTATATGTAAAGTCTTTCGGGCTGAAAATGACAGGCCGTTATAGGCGACCTCCTGAGTTAAAATATGCTTAAAAATATATTCAAGCGCCGGCTGACTTCTCTCAAGCGGCGTCAAATCGAGATGAGCCAGTTCCTGAATGTAATCTCTTAATTTAGCAACTCTCTTTCTGTCGGGAAAAATCTCTTTAAGAACACTGAAGGCAAACACTCTCCCGATCACGCTGGCGGTACGGATAGTTTTTTTAACCATCTCTCCGAGGTTGTCCATTCTGGCCGTTATTACCGATTCGATGCCGGAGGGTATATTTTCAGCCGCATTAAACCTATCCGGTCCTAATTCCCGAAAGGCTTTAGCCATCTCTTCGAGGTAGAAGGGGTTGCCGGCTGACTTTTCAATAACCTGCTCAATAATATTTTCATCAGGTTTGACACCTTTAAGAACTGTCAGGAAAAGCTTCCGCGAATTTTCCGGCGTTAAGCCCTCAAGTTCAATGCTCTCGATCCCGGATGTTTCTTTTAGCCTATCATATATCTTGCCGGAACGGCTTATAAATATTAAACCGGGAGAATTCTCAATATCCGATATCGATTTGATAATGTGAAATGATGCATCGTCAATCCACTGTACATCCTCGATTATTAAAAGCGATCGGTTTTCACTGTTGATTTCACAGATTAAACCGCTTAAGACATTGCTGATTTTCTTTTTCTTAATATTCTCCGGTAAATTCCTTATATGTGAAGGGACCACCAAAGAATAATCTAATAGCGGCGCTATCAACGGCTCCCATTCATTCTCATTTATAGCTTTGAGGCGCTCATGTAAAGCAAGGCGACGTTGTTTTTGGGTTGATTTTGAGGGCAATTGCATAAGTCCCAGAAGAATCGCTTTTAAAGGACCGTAAGGAGCAGCGCTTGAATGTCTAAAACAGGCGCCTTCAACGTTAATCAGTCCGGCCTCGGCAGCCATTTTCTTGATTTTAGCGCATAATAGCGATTTGCCCGCTCCCGGTTCACCTGATACCAGCAAAATCGCACGTTGTTTATCGGTAATTTTTTCAATAAATTTTCTGGCGGTTTCGAGTTCCTGATCTCTGCCAATCATCAACTCCTCAGAGCCGTCCCTGTCAACCTGTTTATCCAGACAATAAATTCTAACCGGTTTCTTTTTACCTTTTATGTCAACCAGACCGCCATCGCGGGTTACAAAATCATCGCCGCAAATCTTTGTTGTTTGCTCGCCGACTAATATATCGCCCAATGACGCTTTTGACATCAACCGGGCGGCTAAATTGACAGCATCGCCCATGGCCGTATATTCTCGTCGCCACTTGCCGCCAACATCACCAACAAAACATAGACCGGTGTTTATGCCATAGCGATGCTTGATTGGGTGGATAAATCTTTTATTTATCCGGGGTAAAAATGATTCAATCTCCAAAACGGCTTTTAAACAGTTTTGAGCGTCACGGCCGGAACTTACAGGCGCGCCAAAGAATACCAGCATTTTCTCAGAAGTTCCGCTTGAATCCATCCTGGCAAAAGCGCCGGCGTGCCTGATAATAATATTATTAATAGCGGCAAAGTAATCGTCGATAGCTGAAACGGACCTGTCGATATCGGTTTCGAGATTTTTCCGAAAAGAATTTAGGCCGATGAAAAGATTTGTTAAGACACGGTGTTCTCCCTCGATTACACCGTTGTTGAAGTGAAGCTGTTCCTTTAATCCGGTGATAATGAATTTTTCCAGGTCTGGATTATCAATATTCTTATCTGCGCCCGGTCTGGATATCGGTTTTAATATCTTTAGATTGTTAAAATCCCGGCAGATGAAAAATTTCTCACCGGTTTGATGAACATTGATGTTGCCAATGGATTCAGCCGCCTCCCCGGTCATTGCCAATTGACCCAGATTGGCGGCATCGGCGGCGGCATAAGCCTTTTCGACTGTCAGGCCGCAGAAAAGATGGTCTCTCCGTTTTTCACCAATGTAGAGATTATAAATCTTACCCTTACTGATTCCTGCGTGAATACCGAGGGAGAACTCCCCTGCCGGAGTGGCTATTTTGCTATTCCGGGATATCCAGTTTATTAAATTGCCGGCACAGTTATATGCCCTAAAAGCGCTGTCCTGGCCGCTGAATAAAGTGAGAAATGCATCTCCTCCAAATTTAATCACATCACCGCCAGCGGCAAATGCCAGCCCAAGGAGCGAATTAAAGCAACTGTTTATTATTTCGGCCAGTTTTTCTCCGCCAAGCCGGCCCTGTTTGGCCAGCTTTTCAGACATGGCGGTAAAGCCGGACAGGTCGGCAAACAATAAACTGCCATCTATAATTGTATCCCTATTTGATATTTTACTGCCGACCTGTGAGTTAATCAAAATATCCGGCAGATATGGGGAAACATAATATATTTGCTTAGTCTTCATTCTGCCTTAACCCGGGTAAATAAATATCCTGTAGATGTAAAGAACTGCCAGATGTAAGGCCTGGTCAAGGTAGTATATTTGTTTGGAGCATTTATCAATGCGGTTTTTAATAAGGTCCTGAATCCAGTGTTCTATATATAGAAAACTAAGAAACAACAGGGTGGTTATATCTAAAAAAAGGTCTGCCTTGTAAAGAATTGAATAAAATAGTATAAATGCCCAGATACTGAGAACATAAATGGCCACATGACAAGACAGCACTGCCAGTGACTTTTTCTTGTTTTCGGCTATTCTATCGGACTGAAGAGCGTAATCACCGAAAAGGTGACCCAATATAAGAATGAAAAGTATATCCATTGGTTTAATGTACTTTAACAGGCAAACCCGTTGATATTTCGTCCAGGTTTATCGGCAATTGGATATTGAATATGGCTCCACCATCAGGGTTGTTTTCTGCCCAGACTTTCCCAAAGTGATTTTTAATCACCCGTTTTACCGCCAGAAGACCAAACCCATGGCCTCTTTCCTTGGTAGTAAAATGCTGTCTGAAAACACGGTCGATATTATCGTCGGAAAAACCAACCCCATTGTCAATAATCGAAATAATAATTGATTGCTCGTCTGGCACATGAGTTGTTTTAGTGATGATTTGTCTTTGTCCCTCGGGATTGGCTGCTGTGGCGTCAGCGGCATTATTTAGAAGGTTTAAAAGGGCTTGTTGAATCTGACTTTTGTCAGCCTTGATTTTAGGCAATTTGTGATCGAAATCGAATATAAATTGAGTTTTAACAAATCGGCTTTGCGGTTTTAAAAAGAACATCTCGTTTTCCAAAAAAGTATTAAGGTCAAATGTTTCCTTTCTAATTTCCGGGCGAAAATACATCATCAAGCCATCGGTAAAAACTGTCATCCTGTCTAACCCATCTTTCATTGATTCAATCTTGCTGGGCGCTTTATCGGTTTTGCCCATTTCAAGTTCCATTTTCAGAAGTTCGAGGTTGCCCAGCACAATTGCCAGATAGTTATTCAATTCATGAGCGATCTCCCCGGCCATTTCCCCACGGGCAGCCATACGGTCAAGAATTATCATCTGGCGTTCAATATTTTTTTCTTCGGTGATATCTCTGCCCATATAAAGGGTTGTATAAATATTGCCTTTATCATCAAACACCCTGGCTCCCACTAACTCGATGAACAGTTTATTGTTGTCGTGGGTCGTTGTAAGGATATTGCCCGACCAGGTATTACTTTCTGTGAGATGATCTTCAATCTCGTTTAAAGAGTCTCCTTCACCAATTGGAATTATTACCGATTCGATGCCCTTCCCAATAACTTCCATGGACTCCCTGTTAAAAATCTTTTTTGCGGCGTCGTTGAAAATAAATATTTTCCCCTGGTTATCAGTAACAATTATAAAAAACTGCGATGCCGAAATAATCGTTTGCAGAAAATTGTTTGTTGATTTAATATTTTCATAGGATTTTTCAAGTTTTTCTGTGGTTTCCATCAGTCTTTTATTGGTTTTTTCAAGTAGTTCATTTTTCTTTTCGAGATCATGAATTAACTGCAAATCGGCCTGGCGAAGCCGTGATGATAAAACGCTCATAACTTCGTAAGCGATAGATGGTTGGTCAATAATCAGTTTTTTGAAAGAGTCACGGGATAGTTCTAAAACGATACTGTCTTCGGCCGCTTTGGCAGTGGCAAACCTTGGCGAATCCTCCAACAATGACATTTCACCAAAAAAGTCACCTTTTTCACGAGTGGCCAGTTTCACCTGTTTTTTAGAAACCGGATCGCTTTTTATAATATCAATGGCGCCTGATTTTATGATATAAAATACCTGGCCCTGATCGCCTTCTAAAAACAGAACCTCGCCGTTTGAAAGAGGCCGTTCGATTACAACTTTCCCAAGCTGATCAATTAGATCTGGCGGAATTACAGAAAAAACCGGCACCTGCTTGAGAAGAAATTTAGTTGTTTCACTCATAAAATATAACCTTAACATATATAATATCGACACATAAGTGGCAGTATTTACAATTATTTACCTTTTGAATAATTGCAAATATCGATTCAATTTGAAACGATATAAAACGAGTAATAAATACAGTTAAGGATTAACCTGACAGTATGTTGTTTCCCATAGAGCGCTCAATATGCAAATCAATTTACGCAAAGAAATAGTTTTTACTTTAAATGTCCTTTGTAGAAGAAACCTCAACCTGAAATTGAGGCTTTAAATAACAGCGTATATAAAAGATATTATATAAGTTGAAAATGGAGATTTACAGTTTAATTACTTTGCAACCTTGCCGGCTTTAATGCAGCTGGTACAAACCTTTAACCGTTTGGGACGGCCGTCCACCTTGACGCGAACAGATTGCAGGTTCGGTTTGAACCGTCTCAAGCTAAGATTATGGGCATGACTTATTCTGCGGCCAGTTCCTGGTTTTTTCCCGCATATTTCACAAACTTGTGCCATTGGTCCTCCTGTTTGCCATGTCGGCAATTGAAGTTGAATATAAACGTTATTTTTATTTCTGCAAGATATTTTTAGCCATTCTTTAATATTGTCTATTTACAGCACAATGAATGCTCTTGACAGTGGTAATAAATGCCGGTATTATTTTACACATGAATCAGAATAATTCCGTTTCAGATGCAGAGAATAGAGCTCTTAATTTTTTATTTTCAGATGTTAAATACCTTAAAGGGATTGGTCCTAATAAAGCCGCGGTTTTAAAAAATCATAAAATCAATACTGTATTAGACCTGTTTTTCTACATTCCGAGAAAATACCTCGACCATACCAATGTTAAGCCTATTAACGAGTTAGAGGAGGGCGAAACGACCACTGTTATTGGAAAAGTCGGTTCATTTGGCATGATGCATGGTCGCAAACGGCGATTCATTGTGAACATACATGACAAGACCGGTTACCTCGAACTGGTCTGGTTTTCCGGATACAAATACCTTGAAAATATGTTCCTCGAAGGTGACATAATATCGGTTACCGGCAAGATCGGTATATATAATGGATTTCAGATAACTCACCCTGAGTTTGAGATAATATCCGGCAGCGATGATGAGCCTGTTCATACCCGACGAATTATTCCGGTATATCCGGAGACGACACCCTTGAAACAGGCAAAACTTCATTCGCGAGGCTTAAGGAAGGTCATCAAACAGGCATTAGAGCGATTAAAAAACGTCCGCTGTGAAACCATCCCCGATGATTTACGCAACAAGATTGGACTCTTGAGTCTTAACAGAGCCATCTTTCAGGTGCATTTTCCCGATTCTGTCAAATCTGCTGAACAAGGGCTAAAGCGATTAGCTTTTGAGGAGTTGTTCTATCTTGAACTGTTGCTGGCCGGCAAGCATCAGAAAAGATCCACCCAGGAACCGGGGATTTCATTTCCGCCGCCCAAGCGTCTTGGTCGGCAATTACTGGACAATTTGAATTTCGAATTGACCCGGGCTCAGAAAAGAGTATTAAACCAGATATATAAAGATATGGAAAAACCGCATCCCATGAATCGATTGGTGCAGGGCGATGTCGGTTCCGGTAAAACAGTGGTCTCACTGCTTTCGATGCTGGGAGCGGTAGAGGCGGGTTATCAGGCGGCAATGATGGTCCCAACCGAGGTGTTGGCCGAACAGCATGGTTTTACCCTGTCGAGGATGCTCGATGGCCTGGATGTAAAGTTAGTTGTATTTACCGGTTCTGTGACCGGCAAAAAAAGGGAAGCTGTTTTGCAGAGAATCGCCGGCGGTAAAACTGATATAGTGGTGGGTACTCATACATTAATTCAGGAGAAACTTGAGTTTAAGAATCTTGGTTTTGCCGTAATTGATGAGCAGCATAAATTTGGCGTAATCCAGCGTGGAGGGTTAAAGAAAAAGGCAAAGGGAACCTATCCGGATACCCTGGTGATGACGGCGACGCCAATTCCCCGGACGCTGGCTATGTCCGTTTATGGCGACCTTGATGTTTCTGTAATCGATGAGATGCCGCCCGGCCGCAAGCTTATCAAGACGTCGTTCGTACCGTTTGAGAAAAGACCCGGGATGTATGAATTCATCCGCAATCAAATAAAATCGAGCCGGCAGGCCTATATAGTCTACCCGCTGGTCGAGGAATCAGAAAAGATCGATCTTAAGGCCGCCAAGGAAAGCTATGAAAAATTATGTAAAGAGACATTTCCCGATTTAAGACTTGCTTTACTTCATGGCCGTATGAAAGCCGTCGATAAAAGCCGGGTTATGGTTGATTTTAAGGATGGCCTGATTGATATAATTGTCGCCACCACGGTGATAGAGGTTGGCCTTGACATTGCAAATGCCAATATAATGGTTATCGAGCATGCCGAACGATTCGGTCTGTCGCAGCTCCATCAGTTACGCGGCCGTATTGGACGAGGCAAACATCAATCCTACTGTTTCCTGCTAAGCGACAAAGAGTTTTCAAAAGATGCTGCTGCCAGGATTAATATCATATGTTCGACTAATGATGGTTTTAAAATTGCCGAGGCTGATATGAGCATACGCGGTCCGGGAGAAATTATGGGCACCCGGCAGCATGGATTGCCAGAGCTGAAAGTCGCCAGTCTTTTAGATTATGAGATGTTATCGCTTGCCAGGCGGACTGCTTTTGAGATAATATCTGAAGATGAGATGCTGATTAAACCCGGCAACCGGCTATTGCGCAAGGCGCTGGTAAAAAAATATAAAGAAAAGGTGAGATATTCAAAAATCGCCTGACCGGAGAAGTGATGAAAAAAGACGTGAAAAAAGCTGAAGAATTAGCCAGAGAGTTGAACGATATTTTCAACATTCTGGTTGAGCGGGCTGAAGATTTAGATTTAAAAAGATTGTTTAAACAGCTTGAGGCCGATGTGATGGATTTCAGGCATAAGCTGTCGCTGGCTTCAAAATTGATCGATAACGATATGCGCTGAGGTGAAGAATGAGCAATTCATCAAATCCTGATAATCTTGCCGCGCTGTTTACGCAGCTTTTGTTAAGTTTCCATGCGGGAGCCTGGCAGCAGCTTGGCAAGACCGCCAATCCGTTTACGAATAAGGTCGAACGAAACCTTGAAATGGCAAAAAATTCAATAGATATTATAGGTATGCTGGAGGAGAAAACCAAAGGAAACTTAACCGAAGAGGAATCTATATTATTAAAACATATCCTCACTGAATTGAGGATGAATTACGTTGAGGAATTAAAAAAACCCGAACCAGAGGAAAAAGACAAATCGAAATCCGAGCAACCTGAAAAGCAGGCGGAAGCGGAAAACGATAAAGCAGACGATAATAAATCGTAAGATTAAATCAGTCTTAGTATTATAAGTCTTCTTCAAACCTCGCAGGGCATCAATATCATTGAACATGTTACGGATTAATTAGTATACTATTGAAAAGACTTGATTTTCGGAGGTATTTGATTATTTTACGGGTTGATACGGATATATTTGCTCTTTTACAAGATAAGCTTGGCGATGAAGTTTCCAAATCTGTTCTACTGGCTCCGTATTCTTCATTCGGAATCGGCGGGCCGGCGAGGTATTTTTATGTTGCTCACAGCCCTCATCGTCTGGTTGCCGCTTATAATACAGCTGTTATTGCAGGAGTAAAGTTTTTTATTTTGGGAGGCGGTTCGAATATTTTGTTTGCCGATGAGGGTTTTGACGGACTGGTGGTTAAAGATGAGTGTCGTGAATATTTTATCGATAGGGAGACTATCTCGGCTCAATCGGGTGTATTATTTGACCATGTTGCAGATATTGCGGCTTCTCATTCTCTTACCGGTCTTGAATTTGCAGCCGGCATTCCGGGAACAATAGGAGGAGCGATTTACGGAAACGCCGGCGCCTTCGGCGGCTGTGTCGCTGATATTTTAGAATCGGCTGTTTTGTATGATTTCAAGCAGGGTCTGAAGATTGTCGACCGTGATTACTTTGGGTTTGCTTATCGCCACAGCAGATTGGTAAAGAAACCGGAGCTGGTTCTCACGGCAAGTTTTGAACTCAAGTCTGGTCAAAAATCTGATATTGCCGATAAGGCAAATGAACATCGCCAGTTGCGAAAAGCAAAACATCCTGCTAAAGAAGGGTGCGCCGGCTCTGTATTTAAAAATATTAAACAGCCCGAGTTGCTGTCTGCAGGAAAACTTCTTGAAGAGGCAGGAGTGAGAGGATTGAAAATTGGCGAGGCTGAAGTATATGAAAAGCATTGCAATATTATTGTTAATAAAGGTAAAGCAACGGCGATGGATGTTGAAAAACTTGCCGCCTTAATGCAAAAGAAAGTATTTGAGAAATTTGATATTATGCTTGAATATGAACTGAGAGTATTAGAACCATAACATAAGGAGGTTTTAAGGAAAATAGCTAAAGATTAGAAAATTTCGCTGGAGAGCGTTTGTCTAAAATGGCATTAAAATCAATTCGCCTCATAGCGGCGATATCTATATTATTTATATCTCTTGCATGGTGGAATAATGCCCGGGCCGCTGTTGGTGAATTGGATATTGATTTTAGCTACCCGTTAAGGTTTGTATCTCCGTTAAAACTGACTGAATTCCCGGGGGGAATTTCCGCATTTAAGAAAGATTCATATCTTTTTGCATTTACCAGGGCTAAACAATCCTGGTCTGTTGAAATATTATCTGAAACCGACTATGTCTTGATTACTTTGCAAGCCGGTAATTTCAATTTATATAACCCAATTGCAATCGAACGGGATAGTTATATTTACTATTTTTCCAGGAAGAAATTATTTGACGCCTGGATTTATGATATGGCTAATTTCAGCGGGACAAAGGGCAAGGGCGAAAGAGGCGGCGGGGTTGAAGTCAGGCTGGATTTTGTAAAAATGCCCAAACCTGTAGAATCAATCATTGGTGAAGGGGGACCCAGGATAACGGTCACCGGCTCCCGTAAGATTTCCTTTTCGGGACGGTCTGAGTGGAATGATGAACTTGAAAATACCGGCACTTTTAAACAATCGAAATTCCCATCTTTGCACATGGAGCAGACCTCGAGATTTAAAATAAGAGGTGAGATCGGTTCGAAAATCCATATCGAGGTTGACCAGGATTCAAACCGCGATGTTGATCTGGCCAATACCTTAAAGCTTCGCTATACCGGCGAGGAAGATGAAATCGTCAAAACTATCGAGGCCGGCAACACCAGTCTCTCTTTACCCAACGCTCAACTCATTGGATATTCCCAGAACATTCAGGGGCTTTTTGGCATCAAGGCCACAGCCCAGCTGGGTAATATTGAGTTGACGATGATAACCTCCCAGGAAAAAGGTTCATCGGAAAAATCATCTTTCAAGTCAGGCGCCAAGCCGGAGGACGAAACTATCTGGGACTACCAGTATTTACATAACGTTTATTTTGACCTGGGAAAGAATTTTACCCCGGCTGATTCACTGATTGATGTTAAGCTTTTCAAGCTGGGGGATAATAGAGACAGGTATGGTTATGCCTGTGTTACACCGCATTTCGGTCCTGAACCTGGAGACACCGGCAGTTTGGATACGCTGTATTATACGACCCCCGAACAGCAGGAACGCGGCGAATTTGTGGAAAACTATTTTGTTTTGCTGGAAGAAACAGACTATGAATATAACGCATTGTCATATCGCTGGTATGTTATCCTTCGCCAACCGCTGGATGACCTTAATGGAGTACTCGGCGCCTATATAAAATATTCTCATAGAGTTTCTGACGATTCGGTTGAAATTCGCCAGATAGGAAATATTGCGGGGACTGATACGTTAGTATTAAAGCTGATTCGTGATAACGAAGTAGAACCCGGTTTTGAAACCTGGGACCTCGAATGGCGAAACGTTTATGACCTTCGCAGCCGGAATATTTCTCCGGATGGGTTCGAATTACAGATTTACAAAGGAAATGGCAATATTGAGATCGACACTCTTGCTCAAGACAGCATACCTTATATTGAAGTGTTTGGTTTTGATATGTATAATAACTCAAATCTAGCCGATCGGACTCCCGATGGTTTGTTTGATTTCGATGCCTCAAGAGACATCGATGCATTAAGGGGACACTTAATCTTTCATACAGGCGAGCCTTTTAGAAATGACATGTTAAGAGGAGGTACCCCTGATTTAATTACTCCTAATGATGCGGTATATGACTATCGCTATTCCTCCAATGAACGCAGGGATGCCAAGACTTATTATATCTATGTAAAGACTGCCACACGCGCCAACACGTTTACTCTGGGACGAACGAATATAATTGAAAGCTCAGAGGTGGTAAAGCTTTCAGATGGGACAATCCTTAAAAGGGGCGTCGATTACACGATAATTTATGAAATCGGGCAGATAACGTTTATATCCGATGAGGCTATGAACCTTGCCTCTGATGTCGCAGTGGATTTTGAATATGCGCCGTTTTTTATGCCTGAGAAAAAATCGTTGTTCGGTTTGGCGGCCAAATATGCCATCAATGATAAGTCGTCAGTTTCATTTGCCGGCATGATTCGCAGCGAGTCGACCCGTGAATATAGACCCAGGGTGGGCCGTGAACCGCGGCGGGCTATGATCTGGGATTCCAACTTCATTTTTCATTTTAATCCTTCGTTTATAACATCCGCAGTGGATGCGCTGCCTTTTATTGAAACAGACGCCCAATCAATGGTGGAGATTTCCGGGGAGGTCGCCCAGAGCTTCCCCAACCCGAACACTCGAGGCGAAGCTTATATAGATGACTTTGAGGGGACCAAGGAATATAACGACCTGGTCATGCGCAGGGGTATCTGGACGGTTGCCTCGCCGCCGGACTGGGATAACACAAACTTGGCGGATACCTCCGCCCAACGTAAGATGTGGTGGTATAACCCGTATGATCCATTTCTAATAACCAATATCTGGCCCGAGCGCGCTGATTTCAGGGAACACGAAAACAGGCATGATGTTTTAGTTCTGGAATATTTCCCCGAGCCCGATTCAAACGGCGTGGACACGATAGGCTGGGCTGGCATAATGAGACCGATGTATGCCGGGCTGTCCGACCAGTCACGAACGAAATTTATCGAGGTCTGGTATTTGCCCGATAATGAGGACGTTTCAGGAAATCCCACTCTTTATATCGATGCCGGCAAAATTACTGAAGACATTAATGGTAATGGAGGACTACCAGACACTGAAGATAAGAACAATAACGGCGTATTTGAGGAGGGCGAAGATTGCGGCCTGGATACGTTGAATAATGAGCAAGAAAGAGTGTTTTACAACAGTGAAGAAGCTGATCCCAGCGGGGATGATTGGTATTATAATTCTCAGGGTGATGAAAGATATGATTACTCACGTATAAACGGCACCGAGGGCAACCGCAACGATCCGGACAGGTTAAACAGATTTGATACTGAGGATATAAATAATAACAAATCTCTTGATCGGACTAATTCTTATTTTCAGTACAAAATTGATCTTAACGATCCAGCTTTTCTGGAAGATGAAACCAGTACAGGCTGGCGTTTATTAAGGATACCCTTCCAGGACAGTTCAGCATATGAGGCAGTAAACAACCCGGATTTTGAGAATATTAATTTCATCAAGGTATGGATTGCCGGCGCCTCCCGTGAATATAAGCTTCATTTCGCATCGATTCAATTGGTTGGCAATAAGTGGTTGGAGCTGGATCCTCCACCCCCTGTCTACATCCATGGTATGCCAATGGATACAAAGTTTGAAGTTACCGTATTAAATTCCCAGGAGCATTCAGGTATTTATGAGTCGCCGCCCGGAGTCCATGGCGAGTATCAGCAAGATACCGGTATTCAGGAGAAGGAACAGTCGCTTGTTTTGCGCTATGAAAATCTGTATCCCGGGCAGAGGGTTGGCGCCTACTGGCCTTTATTATCAACTGAAGATTATACTTTCTATAATAAAATGAAAATGTTCGTCCATGGCGATGAAAACCTTCCGGAATCTGTACCGCTATATTTCTTTTTCCGGGTGGGCGCAGATTCAACGCAAAATTACTATGAGTATAAAGTGAGATTGAGTCCCGGCTGGGCGGAGAATAATCATGTCGAGATCGATTTTGCCGAAATAACCGCGCTGAAAAGTTACCGGCTTTCCGGTCTTGCCGGTAATGATGAAGATTCAGCAACCGCAGAATCAATTATTGAAACAACAAATTATAATGTAAAAGGCAGCCCCTCGCTTTCACAGGTGCGATTTTTTTCCATGGGGATTGAGTACGATAATCTTACTATAGACGGTCTGCCAGCTCCTATGGTTCCGATCAGCGGGGATGTCTGGTGCGACGAGTTATATTTGACCGAGGTTCGCCGGAAATCGGATTTTGCTGGACGGGTCACGACCAAGGTCAGTTTAGCGGACCTGGGAAATATTACGGCGAATTACTCACGTACCGGAGCTGATTTCTTCCCCTTGTCGGCAAAAAAACCGACCGGCTCGCTTTCCACATTTCAGTCAATAACAGGCAGATTTAATATCGACAAGTTCTTCCCGCCGTCATGGGGGATGAGCTTGCCCTTATCATTAAGCTGGCAGAAAAATCTGCAATTGCCGCGTCTGAAAACAGGTTCGGATATCATATTGCCGGAAGAACAAAGATTAGAAGAAAAGACAGAGAACCGGCAATGGTCTGTTTCAACCTCGGAACGGTTTACAAGGAAAACCAACAATTGGCTTTGGAACCTTACATTAAAAAGGATTGATACGCGATATGTATATACCCGGAAATATGGAACCAATCCTACAACGCCTGTGTCTAGGACAACCAGTTATGAGGTTGCGGGGAAATACGATCTTTCTCCAGGGAAAAAGCCTTTCTTTAAACCTTTTCGCTGGTGTAAAAAACTGTTTCTTCCTCAAAGCATTTGCGATGTCAATTTCTATTTTCTGCCCACAGTATTAAGATTTGATTCAAAACTCAACAGCAACAATACATATTCTGCGAGAAGAGGAGCAAGACCAACTTCATCGTATGTCCGTGATCTTGCTCTTAATCAAACATACGAAATTTCAGTCTTTTCAGCCCTTAAGACCAATTTTTCGTCTTCAACGAATAGAGACATCAGCGATCCTAAAACTGTAAACTTTTCATTCGATCCCCGTAAGATTAAACTTGGAAGGGAAAGATCCTATAATCAAACATTTTCGTCTACGTTTAATCCATCTATTACACGCGATTTGAAACCACGTTTTCAGTTTACTGCCAAGTATGCTGATAATTCAGACCTGGCTCGAAATCCTGATTCTACAAGGTCGACCCAATTAAATGCCAACCTGCGCGGTGATCTCACGCTTGATATTGTAAAAGTGTTCGGCATCGCTAAGCTTCTTGGCGGTAAAAAAGCCGGAGGCAGCCAATTTAAACCTCCCGGCAGACCTGAGGATAGAGGTAAGAAAGGCGAAGATGAAAATGGAAAAAAGGATGAAAAAGACGAGGAGGGAGAAGAAGCCGGTGAGGAGGAAAAAAGCAAAACCAGCAAGGGAATACCTAACCCCTTGATTGTTTTAAAAAAGACATTATATGTATTTAATTCCATAAAACCGATTCAGGGCAGTTTTTCAACCGATAAAAAACTTAACAGATCAGGGCTTTACGACAGGCCGGATTGGAAATATACTCTAGGTTTCGTAGATAACCATGGCGTGAGGCAAAAAGACTCAACCGGTTTTCAAACATCAAGTCAAACAACTCTTTCTAAAGATTATTCTCTAAGGTCAGGTTTGACTCCTATAAGGAACTTAGATATTACAACTTCATATAAGATTCGCCTTTCAGTCAGCCGCGCTTCAAATATTCCGACAAAAACAAAATCCGTGGATTTCCCCAGCCTGGATGTTACCATCAGCGGTGTAGAGAAGTTCCCATTATTTAAAAAAATAGTAAAATCAGCCAACCTTCAATCTGCATATGCTCAAAAGATTGATGAGACTGGCAATGCTGATACCAAGGTATTAAATGAAAGGTCAATAAATAAGTCATTTATCCCGCTTTTAGGTTTAAACCTGACCTTTAACAAAGGAATAAGAGGCACAGTTAGATATGAACAGACCAATCGCAAAAGGGAAAACCTCCGGCAAGAGGGCAGTAATCAGAGAGTTGATTACAGCCAGGATAACTCTTTCAATGCGTCAGTTAATTATTCGCTCACCGCTCCCAAGGGGCTTAACATCCCGCTGTTAGGCAAAGTTAAATTTGACAGCCAGCTGACTTTGACATTAGATTATTTAAAAAAATTCAGAAAATCCTGGTATTTTCTTGAAGGAAACAAGAGCGTTGATGTTAATAACGTTGAAACTTCTGTGACGCCAAAAGTGTCATACAGGTTCTCCGCTAAAATCACTGGCGGTCTTAGCGCGCGATGGATAGATTCTAATGACAAGATACAAAAACGAAAAAGACATGTCAGGGAGCTTGAAATCTGGACAGAGTTAAGGTTTTAATAACCAGTAAATTAATCATTTCGATTTTCTTTGCTATAACTGTATTCTGGGCTGCCGGATGCAGCAATAAATCTGTAATACCTGATTTTAATGGCAACAGAGCTTATAGCTATTTAGTGGAGCAATGTGAGTTTGGCGCAAGAACGCCCAACAGCGAGGCTCATCGCCAGTGTGAAGACTATCTTTATAATAAGCTGGCCGCCTGTTCAGGAGTATACCGTAAACAAAAGTTCGTGCATTATGATAAGCGGCGGGGGGATACCCTTAGATTGACCAATCTGATAGCGTCATTCAACCCCGATTACAGCCGGCGTATTCTGCTTTGTGCTCACTGGGATTGCCGTCCCTGGGCAGACTCTGAAGAGGATTCCAGCCGTCATAGTATGCCTGTTCCCGGCGCCAGTGATGGCGCATCCGGTGTGGCGGTACTTCTGATGATTGCGGAAATCTTTAAAGAGAATCCTCCACCTATGGGTGTAGATATTATTTTTTTCGATGGCGAAGACTATGGCCAGGCAGGCAAACCTGACGAGTGGCTTCTCGGAAGTAAATATTTTACAAAAAACATAGGCGGATATCGTCCTCAATATGCGGTCCTGCTGGATTTAATCGGCGATGCCGATCTTAATATCCACAAGGAGTATTATTCTCAGATGAAGGCCGGATGGCTGGTCTCGCGGATATGGAAAGCCGCCGCCCTGGAAGGGGCCGAACACTTTTTCCCTGATATCAAACACTCCGTTTATGATGACCATATACCGTTTCTTGAAATCGGCATACCGGCAGTGAACATAATAGATATGGATTATAAATGGTGGCACACTATTGAGGATACACCTGATAAATGTTCTGCCGAAAGCCTGGCTGAAGTTGGCCGGGTCGTTTTAAGGCTAATATACGACAAGGATTTGTCAACTGATTGAAAATATGCGCAACCGTTTCCTGAATTTGACGTATCTTATGATGGGATAAGGAGAACATTATGAAGGTAATAAAAATTATATCATTAATAACTCTGTTGATAATTACTGGAACAGTATATGGCCAGGAAGTATTCACGGATAGCGGCAGGCTAACTATGCCCACCGAGGGCAAAACCATTCTGGAAATCCGAACGCCCCAGAACCTTCGATGCAGCATTCTTGTCGAAACTCATACTAAAAATACAGTTGATATTGAATATCGCAAATGGGCAAAAGCTAAATCCTTAAATAGGGAAAAAAGATTTGTCAACCTTATTGAGATACAGCTCGATGAAAAATCTCGTGATGAACAAGGACTTCGTCTGAAAGTATTAGCTCCAACAAAAGCCCCCTGGGAAGGCACAGATTATGGTATAGGACTAGACCTTGATATTAAAGCGCCTGAAAACTTCAGTATCGATTCCCATAACTCAAACGGCTCTATTGAATTAATTGGACCGTTTAAAGGCGTTGAGGTTTACAATGAATATGGTTCTATTGAGATTGAAAACGTAAGAGGCGAACTGGTCGTAAAAGCGTCATATTCGCAGGTGAAATTCTTCGACATCGAGGGATTTGTATTAATCGAAACGCAATATGCTGGTATTAATGGAAAGAATATTGTCATTACCGATGGACCGGGAATTATTGAGACCTCTTATGGTCCAATAAACCTGGAGAGAGTAAAAGGTTCGGTCGAGGTCCATACAAGCTACGGCGCTATCAATGTAAGCGATATCGACGCCGGCACAGGCAGCGTTGTTTTAACTACAAGTTATAACCCGATTAGAGCTGAAAATATCACCGGTGAGATTATTTGCGAAACAAGCTACGGCACGGTAGATATGGAGGATATTTATTTAGCCAGCGGTATGAATAGGATTGAAACGAAGTATGCGCCTGTTAATGTGACCATTAATGATATAAATGAGACTCAGCTTCTAATCAATAATACTTACAGTTCAATAAACGTTATTTTCGAATCTGACATTTCCGCCAAGCTTCTGTTGGCTGTTGACGAGGGCGGTAAAATTCATACCCAGGGGTTCTCTATTAAACCTATTGCCATGGACAAAACCCGACTGGTGGGTGTTGTCGGCGATGGTCTTTCAAAGATTGAGCTTAACGTTGATGGAATAGGCGAGATAAACATTAAAGGCAAATAATATTGCAGAGTTGATTTTTCGATATTAAGTTTTTCCCGATTTATAATTTCTATTGTTGGTTTTCCCGTGTTTTTAACCCGGATTTTGCAGTTGAACAAGCAGAAATAATAAGTTGCTTGTTGTAGCTCAACGCGTAGGGGCGTATAGCGATATCCATACGGATCCGTTTAGGACGCCCCTATGGCAACTTTTTTTTATTATTTCTTAAACCTGTTTGATAATTTTATATTGGTAAGCTACTTGATTTGCCTTATCCGTCTTACAATTCTTCAACCGCAAAATCTGGGATTATTTGTAGCTGACAAATTGGATTTTTAAGCCGACCAGGACATTTACAACCGGACCAATCTGATTTTTAAGTCCCCCACGGGCAAGCATGATATGAGTGGCATCGGCAAATGTTTCGCCCCAGGTAGGGTCCATCTGAATCCATCGTCCAGTATAAGCCTCTGTCCAGGCATGAAAGACAAAACCTTCACTATCGGGCCAGTATGCTATACCGGCGGCAATACGAGAGGGAATGCCTGCAGCGCGAAGTAGAGCGACCGCCAGAGCCACGTGTTCGCCGCAATCTCCTCTACCTGCATTTAAGGTTTGAAGGGCGTTGGAAATATCCGCAGAAAACTCTTTCTTGATATTTTTAAAAACCCAGTCGTTTATCAATTCTGCCGCTTTAAGGGCATTTGACTCATCGCCGATGATCTCATCAGCCAGTTTTATGACAGCCCGGTTGTCTGACTGTATCAGCGGCTCCGGTTTGAGGTAGATGTCAAATCCCTTATCGGCAACAGGTGTTTTCTGCTCAGATTGATCCTGCGCCTTCCGCTTAACGATAATTTCGGCGCTGTCAGGTGAAAAGGGTTTAATGGTCAACCAGTCCGAATCGGGAATTGAGGATATATCATAGCCTGAAACGATATAAACAGCGCTGTCTATATCACGAGGATTGTGCGGACCGTTTTTAGCGGGAATAATGTTATTCGTTAAAAGATCAAAGCCGGAATCGAGTTTTTTAGCCAACTCTTCAGGCTCCAATTTCATGACCAGGCCTATTTGAACAACGCCCTCTTTGAGAATATTACCGTTAATATCAACTGTAATTAAATTTTCTATGTCAATAGCTGGAATACTGTCAAGTACAATGAAAACCTCGGTTGGCGCTCCATTTAATACAAGTTGCTTCCGATCCTGCACTGTTAGAAGATGTTTAAACCTGTCGGTCAGGGGCGGTTCGGCATCGAAGGAGTAAATTTCATATTTGCTGCCATTTTTAAGTTTTCTTTCAGCCGCCAGAATTTCTACTTTTAAAACATCGCTTAATTTTTCCACCGGCAGAGGGAAAGCTTTGGTTGATTTCTGTCCGGCGATATCAATAACGACATTATATTTGCCATCTTTAACGATACCCTCCACAATAATATCACCGGCCTCATTTGTGTTAATGAATTTATTATATGTCAATTCAGGATTTTCCCCTTCGTAAGTTCTGGTTTCGAAAGAAAACATTTCGGCCTGAGTTTGATTCATCATAAAAGAGAAAGTCAATTCGGTATTCATTATCCAGCGGGCGCTGTCATCTTTTAAAAGCTCGATAGAACAATAGCCGATTTTTTTATCCTGCATATAAACGCCATACCAGTCTTTTCCCAAAAACTTGTCAAACTGGCTGGATGTTAAGCCTACTGCGGAAAAAGCGGCAATAATAATAGTTATAAAAAATAATTTTAAAAGCCTCATTTATTTCTCAATTTTTAAATAAACAAAGAGCCACCCGATTTGCTAAATTAGCTTGAGAAGCTAAAGGCGGCTCATATCGAATAAATTATTGTCCTTTCTCGGGGAATGGGAGAAAAACCCTCGCCTTTAGGCGAAGACTTTAGTATGCTTGCGGTATGGAGCATTACCGTAAATCGAGTCACACGGTGTATGATATCAAATACCACA